>FLNZ01002533.1_pt1 | contig 42614 bp, 34 predicted proteins | sample 1140391 | NCBI WGS metagenome assembly FLNZ01 (sample SAMEA3878171, study PRJEB12797) | bioreactor metagenome | biome: Moose rumen | place: Sweden | collected 2011-10 | reverse complement strand
ACTTACTTATCAAATTAGCTATTAATATGATGACAAACACCTACATCTATATAATAACTGAAAATACAGCAAAATATTATTCATGCCGAATCATTCATTAGTTTTCATTCTGAGTACATATAGTGATGAGCACATAATCGTAAATCACACACATTAACATCATATATATTATTCAGATTAACACTATTTAAGCAAAAAAATAACCCTAATGACATGATTTATAAATAAAATACGTAATTTTGCAACCGAATTTGAAAAATTTGTTACTTTTGGTCACATTTCCGGCACCTTTGAAGTCTGGATGAGCAGAACTGTCGGGACTTAGCCATTAGCACGTCATCACAAAGTGGACAAATAATTCACCAGATATAAAATTAACGAGGAGAAAAAGATGAAAAAAATCAGAGCAGCCGTTGTGGGCTATGGCAACATCGGCAAGTACACAATTCAGGCCCTGGAGGCCTCTGAGGATTTTGAGATTGCTGGTGTGGTTCGTCGCAACGGTGCATCCGACAAACCAGCAGAGCTATCAGCGTATGAAGTGGTAAGTGACATCACCGAGCTAAAAGACGTGGATGTGGCGATTCTCGCCACTCCGACTCGTAGTTGTGAGGAATACGCCCGTAAGATTCTTCCTTTAGGCATCAATACCGTCGATAGTTTCGACATCCACACAAATATCCTCGACTACCGTGCAGCCCTTCAGCCTATCTGCAAGGAGAATGGCCGAGTGTCCATTATCGCCGCAGGATGGGATCCAGGTTCTGATAGCATTGTACGTACACTGATGCAAAGTCTCGCTCCCAAAGGTCTATCCTATACCAATTTTGGTCCGGGCATGTCAATGGGGCACTCAGTCTGTGTGCGTTCAAAAGCAGGTGTACGCAATGCCTTGTCGATGACCATTCCCAAAGGAGAAGGCATTCACCGCCGTATGGTATATGTCGAATTGGAAGAGGGAGCCAACCTTGACGAGGTGACCGCAGCCATCAAAGCCGACCCCTATTTTGCCAGTGACGAGACCCATGTGTTCGCTGTGGAGTCAGTGGACGCTGTTCGCGATATGGGCCATGGTGTGAATCTTGTTCGCAAAGGTGTCAGCGGAAAGACTCAGAACCAGCGTCTTGAGTTCAACATGAGCATCAACAACCCTGCCCTCACAGGCCAAGTGCTTGTCAATGTGGCTCGCGCCTCCATGCGCCAACAGCCTGGTTGTTATACAATGATAGAAATCCCTGTCATCGACATGCTTCCCGGCGAGCGTGAAGAGCTGATAAGCCACTTAGTATAATCCAATCAACCTTTTTGCACGATTTCGTTAAAAATTTTGTCAAATATTTGGCGCATCACGTCTGGCTGAGAAATGTAGTCACGTAGTTGCGCCAATTTCTTTTCATTGGCAGAGCCTGAGAGCCATAATTTAATATATCCATTGGTAGAATATTTCTCATTCATGTGCTCCATGAACCGTACCCACTGCTCTTCCTTACTTTTCTCAGGATAATGTGCCCTTCCATACTCTATCGTGCGCCGTATGACAGTCTCAGGATCGAGATTTCGGTCTGCCTCAGCCACAATTTTCCCATAGATACTCCTCGGCGCATGCGATGCTGAGGCACGATGGTCCTCCACGGCCTCTTTCATCACCGTGATTTGTGAGGGCGTAAACCACTTCAGCAACCGTCGGTCTGCCATTAGGATTTTACCACTGGTGAGATGATGTACCGCCCGTGGACCTTCCAGCCCCAAATCATGGTATGCGGCAATTGCGTATGCCATATTGACATCAGCACCCAATGTGCGCGCCAACTCCAAAGAAGATTTGATCACCTCATTGACATGGGCGATACGATGTGCGGTGTCAAAAGCACTGTATCGGGGCAGAATCTGTGTCTCTACAAATTCCATCAAATCAAGGCTGACATTATTTTCGATCATAAGGCAGAAGTATTATACAACCAATTTCGGCGAAGACCCATATCATGGCTTTTCAATGACAAAAATAACGAAAAAAAAAAGAATTCCATCAAAAAAGCGCAAAAACGTTTGACAAAAAGGATTGCGGCACAAAGATTAACAAAAATTAATGTTTAAGGTCGGCCTTTGTCTGCCGTTTTTCATAATTTTGTCATTCAAACCGATACTGGATTTTGTTATCATGAACGAAAATGATATTCAAGTGAACTCATGGCAGGCATGGTTGCTTGCCGCCCGCCCCAAGACGCTGACAGGGGCTGCAGTACCTGTGATTATAGCATTGGCATTGGCATACGCAGATTTAGGCAAGCTTCACCCTGTACCAGCGATACTCTGTCTGTTTTTTGCCTTATTGATGCAGATTGACGCCAATTTTATCAACGACTATTATGATTTCCGCAAGGGGACAGACGACGAACAAAGACTTGGACCACTGCGAGTTTGTGCACGAGGATGGGTGACTCTGCCAGCCATGAAGCGAGCCATTCTCATCACCACATTTGTGGCTTGCGCAATTGGCATACCCCTCATTGGGTATGGTGGTTGGAGCATGGTCATCGTGGGACTGCTATGTGTCCTTTTTTGCTTTCTTTACACCACCCACCTGTCCTACTTAGGATTAGGTGACGTATTGGTACTGGTGTTTTTCGGACTTGTTCCAGTATGCGCCACCTACTATTTACAAACGACTGTGCTGAGCATGGAATGTGTGCTTGCATCCTTTGCCTGCGGATTGGTCATCGACACCTTGCTGATTGTGAACAATTATCGTGACCGTGACAATGACCTTCGCACAGGTAAGATGACGCTTGTGACACGCATTGGAGCAAACGCCACAGAGAAGTTATATTTGGTGCTGGGTGTTGCAGCCATTTTAATCGGTGTGGTTTTCGCCGTCAATGGTCGTTGGTGGGCTTTCTTGCTTCCTTTCGTCTACCTGGCTCTTCACACTGTATGCTACAAACGGATGAAAGAGATGAACCACGGCAAACAACTTAATGTCATCTTGGGAGAGAACGCACGCAATATGCTGATTTACGGAATACTTGTCTCCGTAGGTCTCATCCTTTGACACTAAGACAAGGCATGACCAAACAAGCTATACTTTTACAACACCGAAATAAATAGCAGCTAAAACAGCAAGCAAGACAGCCATGATAGTTATTTTCATCAGGCATCCCGCAACTTTTCTGATCAAGAAAAGTGCCACGATGATGACGCCGAGACAACACAGGGCATAGATGATTTCCTCAGAAGTCAATTCTTCCATATTGTATGATAATTTAGAATAAGCTTTTAAATATTGTAGGAATAGGTGTGTCAAACTCCATCCGCTCATGAGTGACAGGATGGTAGAAGCACAAGACATAGGCATGCAAGCATAGGCGATGGAGGGGATTGTCTCCATTGCCATATTTCACATCGCCACAGACGGGATGTCCCATATCTGCGGCATGTACGCGAATCTGGTTTTTCCGGCCAGTCTCCAGTTGAAACTCCACCAATGAATGGTCTGTGGTACGAGCCATTGTATGAAAATGTGTCACGGCATACTTCCCGCCATTATCAACAGGCGAGGAACACGTAATATAAGCTTTATTGTCGCGCAACCAGTTGGCGATGGTGCCCTCGTCCTCCTCCATTTCTCCTGAAAGTACTGCCACATATCTACGGTCGTAAACGATATCATGCCACTCATGTTCCAAGATCTGCTCCACATCTATACTCTTGGCATATACCATCAGCCCACTTGTATCACGGTCGAGACGATGTACCACATGGGCTGTGCAACGTTGTCGAGAGCGACGGAAATAATCATCAAGCACCGACTTTACATTAAGAGAGGAATGTCCGGCAGCCATGGACAAAATGCCCACAGCTTTCTCCACCACCACAAGATGCTGATCCTCATAGACGATTTTCACATAACGACTCTTGAACGTATCGTTACGTTTCGACTTGCTGACAGATATTTTCATTCCAGGCTTAAGCGGATAGTCGAACTGCGTGACACATTTGCCATTCACCTTGATTCCCCTACCTTGAAGCGTAGCCTTGATCTTCGACCGGCTTTGCCCCTTGATAGCTTGTAACAAAAACTCCAACAGTGGTGCTTCACGGTCAACCACGTAGTTGGTGTAATCGGGTCTTCTATGATAATTAGTCTTCATCTCCATCAATACGAAATTACCTCTGAAAAAGCATAGAAAAACGTCTAATGAGGTATATCTACAAATTCAGAGCACAAAGTTAACAATTTTTTCTCGCTTTTTTAGTTCAACAGACTAATTAATCACATTTTTTTCGTAAATTTGCCAACAATTATAATTACAATCAAAAAGGCACATATAATTGTCATTCACTTGTTTATCATATTTTAATGTATCACCAAACTTACCATTACATGAAATTACTAACGAGACTATTATTTTTTTTGGCATTGTTTTGCGCTCCCGTGGTAGCAAATGCCATTGTTTTCAATTATGTCAATACCGACCTTCCCGGGATACATAAAGACACCAACCCATACACTGGTGAGGAATGTTGGTACGACGACATGGGTAACAACCTTTGCCCTGTAGAAAACTCTCTGCCAATGAAAGAGATAGATAAATTCTTTGGCTTCATGGGAGACAAGGAAAGCAATTGGGTTAAGAAAGTATGGGATCCCAAACGCGGCTGTTATGTATGGGAAAGCATCGATGGAGATTTTCTCGGCACCGACCTTGAATCACTCTCCGAGAAAGATCTGGACTGGCTTGCTGAAGTAGACCCGACGTGGTTTGACGACAACCAACTACCCGATGAACTTAACGAAAAACTGTGGGAAAAGCGCATTGAACAACAGATCAAACATGCCGAAAAGGAATTGGAGAAGATAGAGAAAGAAAAAGCCATGAAAGAAGCAAAGGATGAAGCAAAGGCAAAGAAAGACGCAGAAGAAGCCTCAAAAGCAGCCAAAGAAGAAGAGAAAAAAGCCAAAGAAAAAGCAGATGCCGACAAGAAGATGAAAGAGGCCGAAGAATACATGGCCATGTCAGATGAAGAACTTCGTGCCGCCGAGGCTGAAATTGCAAAGGCACGCGCCGAGCTTCATGCTTTAGGCATGACCGATTATGATGGTTATCTGAACCAGGCCCAAGAGGCCATCAATCAGGCCAAGGCCGCCCGCGCCCGATACAACAAAGAACGTAACGCCCACAGATAAACATAAAGAAAAATGAAAAGGAATATCATACTATTAATATCCATCGCACTGGTTTTATGCAGTTGCAAGAAGGAAAGCAACAATCAAGAGACTGATGGTAGCGAGGCACCAAAGGAAAGCGTTGCCAAGGAAGCCACATGGGACTTCTTCATCCTCGGATCATGGAAATACACCGAAAAAGCTCCCGAGGGCAAGAAACTCTCTCCCTATCCTAATGGTATTGAGACATTTTATAGCAATGGAGAATGGTCCAACCATACCATGACTGCCAAAGGTGAGAAAGTGCTACTCAAGGGCACATGGCGTCTTGACGACAAAGAGAACTATGTCATTTGGGTGACACAGACTGAGGGCATCTCTGGGGGTGGAAAGAACAAAAAGACAGGCACCAATAAAGTGAAATATGTGGTGGCTACGCTTCAGCCTGGCGAACAATTCAACTACATGGCAGGCGACTGTCTCAGGCAAGCAGAATCCATTGAATAACATCAAGGTATCAGAAAGAGATTATTCCACGCCACAAAAAATGCATCTCTCGCAAGCTTAGCTTGCACCAGTTGAGTGGTGAGAGGTCTTAACTCTCATCAATAAGAAGTGGAGAATGTGAAACACGCTTACTGAAGTTAAAAACTCTGGCCGAACAAGTTGAAATAAGAAAAAAAGCAGTACCTTTGCAATCCAAACAAAGAGATTAAGAGAAGATGATTACAATCACCAACCTCGCCATACAATTTGGCAAGAGAGTTTTATATAAAGACGTGAACATCAAGTTCACTCCCGGAAACATCTATGGAGTAATTGGTGCCAATGGTGCCGGAAAATCCACTTTGCTCAAAGCCATCAGCGGTGAGCTTGAGCCTAACAAAGGCACCATCGAGTTGGCTACAGGGGAGCGTCTTTCGGTGCTCGACCAAGACCACTTCAAATATGACGAATACACTGTGCTCGACACCGTCATCATGGGGCACCAGCCCCTATGGCAGAACATGAAAGAGCGTGAGTCCCTTTACATGAAAGCCGATTTCAACGACGAGGATGGCAATCGTGTAGCCGAATTAGAGGAAAAATTTGCTGAGATGGATGGTTGGAACGCCGAGAGCGATGCCGCCATGCTGCTCTCCAACCTCGGAGTAAAGGAAGACCGCCATAACAAACTGATGAGTGAATTGTCCAACAACGAGAAGGTGCGCGTGATGCTTGCAAAGGCGCTTTTCGGGCATCCCGACAATCTGTTGCTCGACGAGCCTACCAACGACCTTGACCTTGACACTGTACAGTGGTTGGAAGAGTATTTGAGTAACGTAGAGCAGACCGTGCTGGTGGTCAGCCACGACCGTCACTTCCTCGACGCCGTGAGCACCCAGACCGTGGACATCGACTTCGGCAAGGTGACCGTATTCGCTGGCAACTATTCCTTCTGGTATCAGAGTTCGCAGCTTGCCCTACGCCAAGCTCAGAACCAGCGTCAGAAAGCTGAGGAGAAGCGCAAGGAGCTGGAGGAATTTATCCGCCGTTTTTCCGCCAATGTAGCAAAAAGCAAGCAGACCACCTCGCGCAAAAAGATGCTTGAGAAACTCAATGTGGAGGAAATCCGCCCCTCATCCCGCAAATATCCCGGTATCATTTTCTCCATGGAGCGTGAGCCTGGTAATCAGATATTGGAAGTGGAAGGGCTGAAAGCTGTAGATACCGACGGTACAGTATTGTTCGACAATGTAAGTTTCAGCATCGAAAAAGGACAGAAAACAGTATTCCTAAGCCACAATCCCAAGGCGATGACTGCCCTCTTTGAGATTATCAATGGCAACCGCCAGGCTGATGGCGGCACCTACAAATGGGGCATCACCATCACTACAGCCTACTTGCCACTCGACAACACAGAGTTTTTCAAAAGCAACCTTAATCTGGTGGAATGGCTCTCACAATATGGTACAGGCAACGAAGTGATGATGAAAGGTTATCTCGGACGCATGCTTTTCAAGCAGGAAGAGGTGGAGAAGAAGGTCAACGTGCTCTCTGGAGGAGAGAAAATGCGCTGTATGATTGCACGCATGCAGCTAAAGAACGCCAATTGTCTCATTCTTGACACCCCCACCAATCACTTGGATTTGGAAAGTATCCAGGCGTTCAACAACAACCTGGTACTCTTCAAGGGCAACATTCTTTTCGCCAGCCATGACCACGAGTTCATCCAGACAGTAGCCGACCGTATCATCGAGTTGACGCCTCATGGTACGATAGACAAACTGATGCAGTATGATGACTACATCTACGACGATGCCATCAAAGCCCAAAAAGAACGGATGTACAGTGGCGCATAATATGCCAAAATAGCAGACTACCAAGAAGCTTGCCCGACAAAGTCCAGTTTGGCAAGCTTTTTGCTGTACGAACAATACCATAACATTTAGAAAAATAAAGATACAAATATAATGGAAGACAAAGAGAAAGACATGCAGGAAGAACTGCAAAACATTCTGAACGAGGCTGAGGCAGAGACAGAACAGCCGGAACCGACTGAGGCCGACAGTGCAGAACCCGCCAGTGAGGAGAATGAAGAGCAGAAAGAGGAAAAAGACCCATTGGAAATAGCCAATGAGACAATTGCCGACCTCAATGATAAATACTTGCGTAAATGCGCAGAATTTGAGAATTACCGCCGGCGCACCGTCAAAGAAAAAGCCGAACTGATTCTCAATGGAGGTGAGAAGACCATCACAAAGATCCTACCTGTCATCGACGATATGGAGCGCGCTATCGAAAACGGCAAGAAAACCGACGATGTGGCTACATTGCGAGAAGGCATGGAACTGATTTACAAAAAAATCATGAAAATCCTTGAAGGTGAAGGAGTCAAGACCATTGAGACCATTGATAAGGATTTCAATGTTGACTACCATGAGGCCATTGCCATGGTTCCCGGCATGGAAGACGACAAAAAAGGGAAAGTGATAGACTGCGTACAGACAGGCTACACACTCAACGACAAAGTGATTCGGTACGCCAAAGTGGCTGTGGGACAATAAGACAGAAGATTGACATTAACAATTGAAGACGAAGGTTGCTCTAATGCCTGCATATAGAAAAGAGGCTATTAGGACTTTATAACACAACAATGGCTAACAAAAGAGATTATTATGAGGTTCTTGGCGTTGACAAAAACGCCTCGGAAGAAGAGATAAAAAAAGCATATCGGCGCATTGCCATTAAATATCACCCTGACCGCAACCCAGGTGATAAGGAAGCTGAGGAGAAATTTAAGGAGGCCGCCGAGGCTTACGATGTGCTGCACGACCCGCAAAAACGTCAGCAATACGACCAGTTTGGTTTTGATGCCCCAGGTGGCTTTGGCGGTTTCAGTAGTGGTGGTTTCAGCATGGACGACATCTTCTCGATGTTTGGCAGCGTCTTCGAAGGCGGTGGCTTTGGAGGTTTTAGCGGCTTCGGCGGTGGCGGTCGTCAAGCACCTCGCTATCGTGGTGGTGACCTAAGACTGAAAGTAAAACTATCATTGCAGGAGATATCTTCTGGCGTCACCAAGAAATTCCGCGTCAAGAAAGACACAGTCTGTCCTCATTGCCATGGTACTGGCGCAGAAAGCGGTGCCCAGCCAGAGACCTGCCCCACCTGTCATGGTAGCGGTATGACCATCCAGACGAAGCAGACCATCTTTGGTGTGATGCAGACGCAGAGCACTTGTCCAACCTGCCATGGTGAAGGCACCGTCATCAAGAACAAATGTCGCGAATGCGGCGGTGATGGCGTCGTAAAAGGTGAGGAAGTGGTAGAGATAAAAATCCCCGCAGGCGTTGCCGACGGCATGGTTCTTACTGTACAAGGGAAAGGCAATGCAGGCAAGCACAACGGCATCCCCGGCGACATCCAGGTATATATCAGCGAGGAGGAGAATGGAACATTCGTTCGTCAAGACAACGATTTGATATACAATTTATTACTGGATTTCCCCACCGCCGCTTTGGGAGGTGAGGTGCGTATCCCCACCATCGAGGGAACCAAACTGAAAATCAATCTTGAGCCAGGTATCCAGCCAGGTACCACAAAGCGTCTGCGTGGCAAAGGTCTTCCTGCTGTGCAGGGTTATGGAAGGGGTGTCGGCGATATCATTGTCAACATCAGCGTATACGTGCCCAAGACCCTCTCACATGAAGAGCGCAAGGCACTGGAGAAGATGCGCGAGAGCGACAACTTCAAGAGCGATGAGAAGACACGTCAGAGCATCTTTAAGAAATTCAAAGACTACTTCTCTTGACCTACGAGGAGACAACGACATATTTATTTAACAGCACACCGGTATTTGAGAAAATAGGAGCCGGAGCCTACAAGGAAGGACTTTCCAGCACGAAAGCCCTGGATACGTATTTCGGTCATCCGCATCAGCATTTTTGTACGATTCATGTTGCAGGCACCAATGGCAAAGGCTCTGTCTCACATACATTGGCAGCCATCTTGCAATCGGCAGGATACCGAACAGGGCTATACACATCTCCGCATCTGGTGGATTTCCGCGAGCGCATCCGTGTCAACGGCGAGATGATCGACAAGCAGACCGTCATCGACTTTGTGGCTTTACATCGTCATTTTTTTGAGCCGTTATACCCCTCTTTTTTTGAGCTGACCACAGCCATGGCATTTCAATATTTCGCCACTCAGAAAATTGATGTCGCTGTGGTGGAAGTGGGTCTTGGAGGTCGATTGGATTGCACCAACATTATCACTCCCAAACTCTCCATCATCACCAACATCAGCATTGACCACACCCTGTTCTTAGGCAACACCTTAGCAAAAATCGCCGCTGAGAAAGGAGGCATCATCAAAGACGGCATCCCTGTGGTCATTGGTGAGACGACCGACGAGACACGCCCTGTCTTTTTCGATATTGCCGCGGCGCATCAATCCCAAATCCTCTGGGCAGAGGAAGAGCCAGAAGTGATGCATTCCAAAGAATGTGACAGTGGAGGACGAGAATATCACACCCGTAATTTTGGCATCCTTCAAGGTCAACTTGGAGGTATTTATCAGGTGAAGAACACCAACACTGTGCTCACCGCCATCAAGCAGCTCCGTCAACAGGGGTTCATCATCAGCGATGAGAATGTAGCCGACGGTCTGTCAAATGTATGTGAACTGACAGGACTAATGGGGCGCTGGCAACAAATTGGCAGCTGTCCGACAGTGGTCTGCGACACAGGTCATAATGTGGGAGGGTGGCAGTATTTATCGCGCCAAATAGCCATGCAGCCCTGCCGCACCCGACGTATTGTGTTTGGCATGGTAGATGACAAAGACATTGACACCGTGATGAATATGCTACCACACGATGCCGTCTATTATTTCACACGTCCTTCATCCAAACGCGCATTCAACGAGGAGAAGGTCTCAGAAATCGGGCATGCCCATGGATTGCATGGTCACACTTACCCCACTGTGAAAGAAGCCTATGCCGCTGCCATGACCGAGGCACAGGCAGACGACTTCATCTTCGTGGGTGGCAGCAGCTATGTCGTGGCCGATCTCCTGGAGCATCTGACAAGACCGCTGTAACGTCTATTCACTCATCGCCCCATCACTCCCCTAACCTTCATCGTATCCATTACGCCCTGCAAGTTTAAAGGTTTTTAACTTTGCCCGAAAAACACTTTTTCCATGTTTCTTTTGTGATTATCATTTTTTTTCATTTACTTTGCAGACTACTATAGTAACTAAAAGCGCTAATTATTATGAACACAGAAACAGAAAACCTCTGTGGCCTGAAACGCGAAGACTTTCAGACCACTATAAACGGCAAGAAAACCGATTTGTTTATTCTTCGAAATGCCCTCGGCAATGAGGTAGCCATTACCAACTATGGCGGAGCCATCGTAGCCATTATGGTACCTGATAGAGATGGAAATTATGCCAACGTTATCCAGGGCCATGACAACATCCAAGATGTCATCAATTCCCCAGAGCCTTATTTGTCAACATTGATCGGACGCTACGGCAACCGTATCTGCCGTGGACAGTTCCGTCTGCGCGGCAAAGACTATCAGTTGGCTATCAACAATGGTCCTAATGCCCTCCATGGAGGTCCGAAAGGTTTCCACGCCCGCGTATGGGACGCCACACAGATGAACGATCAGGCGCTTGTGCTCGAGCTTATCTCCGCCTATGGAGAGGAAGGCTTTACCGGTGAGCTGAAAGTGACCGTTGTCTACACATTCACCAACGAGAATGAGCTGATGATAGAGTATCTTGCCACAACCAATAAGATGACCATCATCAATCTGACCAACCATGGTTTCTTCAGTTTAGCAGGCATTGCCGATCCCACACCCACCATCGAGGACTTAGAGTGCGAAATCAACGCCGACTACTATCTGCCTATTGACGAGACCTCCATTCCCACTGGTGAGATTCGTTTCGTGAAGGACACCCCATTCGACTTCCGCACCCCGAAAGCCATCGGTCGCGACATCGAGGCTGACAATGAGCAACTGCGCAACGGTGCCGGTTATGACCATTGCTTCGTGCTCAACAAGCGTGAGGAAGGAGAATTGAGTTTCGCCGCACGTATCTATGAGCCTAAGAGCGGACGTACGATGGATGTCTACACCACCGAACCAGGTGTACAGCTTTACACCGACAACTGGGCAGATGGCTACAAAGGCCAGCACGGTGCCACCTTCCCCCGCCGTAGCGGTATCTGCTTTGAGGCACAGCACTTCCCCGACAGCCCCAATCATCCTTATTTCCCCTCCGTGGTATTAAAGCCTGGTCGTCGCTACAAACAGAAGACCATTTATCAATTCGGCGTGCGTCGCTAAAAATGGTAGTAAAATCACAATAATACTATCTTAAAACCAGAAATAACCATCAAACAATCATAAAAATGAGTCAAGAAAAGAAAACTAACATTGTTGCCATAGTAACCATGTGTTTCATCTTCGCGATGATCAGTTTTGTAACCAACATGGGTGCACCCTTTGGCAACATCTGGGGCTTTACCTATCCTTTCGCAAAGGCATGGGGCAATCTGATGAACTTTGCCGCATATCTGTTTATGGGTATACCTGCCGGTAAAATGCTTATCAAGTACGGTTACAAGAAAACCGCTCTTATAGCTTTAATCGTAGGTATCGTAGGACTTGTGTTCCAATACCTCTCCTCAATTGTAGGAGAAGGAACATACGTCTTCACCTATGATAAAATTCCCGTTGCACTGAACCTGATTATTTATCTGCTTGGAGCTTTCATCTGCGGATTCTGTGTATGTATGCTGAACACCGTGGTCAACCCAATGCTCAACATTCTCGGTGGCGGTGGCAACAGAGGCAACCAATTCATCCAAATTGGTGGTACAATGAACTCACTGACCGCTACGCTGACCCCGCTGCTGACAGGTCTTCTCGTAGGTACCGTGACCGCAGAGACAAACATGGGCAAAGTATCCCCATTGCTTTTCATCGGCATGGCAGTATTTGCCATTTCATTCTTCATCATCAGCCGCGTTGACATACCCGAGCCGACACTTGGTAAAGAAAGGCCAAAATACGAGCATAGCCCCATCGCCTTCCGTCACTGCTTATTGGGAGTGATAGCCATCTTCTTCTATGTGGGTATTGAGATTGGTATTCCCATGGAGCTTAATTTCTATATCACCAATCTTGGCTTCGAAGGTTCCGCAGCCATCGGTGGCACCCTTGCCGCCAGTTATTGGTTGATGATGCTCGTAGGCCGTGCCAGCAGCAGTGTGCTCTCAGGAAAGGTATCCACCAAGCTTCAGCTCACGATTGTTTCCTCTGTAGCTATCGTTCTTCTTTTGATTGCCATATTCATGCCTGAGTCCATGAAATTCTCTGTCAGCGGACACGATGTTCCCATAAAGACAATATTTATTGCTGCTTGTGGACTCTGCACCTCTATTATGTGGGGTGGTATCTTCAACCTTTCCGTGGAAGGACTGGGAAAATATACCGAAGCGGCATCAGGTATTTTCATGACAATGGTTGTTGGTGGTGGTATCATGCCACTCATTCAGGAAGCCATTGCCAAGAGTCATGGTCCTATTGCCAGTTACTGGCTTATTATCGCCATGCTCGCCTACATCTTGTTCTATGCAGTCATCGGTTGCAAGAATGTCAACAAGGACATTCCTGTAGACTAATCAAAAGAGTTACAAAGATATTATGGACACAATAATTTAGAAATATTCAGTAAATTAATATTATGGACATCGAATTTGTAAGAAGTCGCTTTATCAAGCATTTTGACGGTCAGACCGGCAACATTTATCACTCACCCGGACGTATCAACCTCATCGGTGAGCACACCGACTACAATGGTGGTTTTGTATTTCCAGGAGCCGTAGATTGCGGCATCATGGCAGAAATGCGCCCCAATGGCACAGAGAGTACCATCCGCGCCTACAGTATCGACCTGAAAGACCGTGTGGACTTTGATTTCCACGATGGGCAGGGACCACGCGCCACTTGGGCCCGTTTCATCTATGGAATCACCCTTGAGATGGAAGCCCTTGGTGTGCCTGTAAAAGGATACAACATCGCTTTTGCCGGTGATGTTCCCCTTGGCGCCGGCATGTCTTCCTCAGCAGCCATGGAAAGCTGCTTTGCCTGTGGTCTGAACGATTTGTTCGGTGAGAACAAAGTATCAAAATGGGACATTGTCCTCGCTGGCCAGGCAACGGAGCATAAATATATCGGCGTCAACTGTGGTATCATGGACCAGTTTGCCAGTGTCTTCGGACAGGCCGGCAAGCTGATGCGCCTCGACTGCCGTTCACGCGAGTTTGAGTATTTCCCATTCAATCCTGAAGGCTACAAGCTGGTACTGCTGAACTCCTGTGTGAAGCACGAATTGGTGGGCTCACCCTACAACGACCGCCGCAACTCATGCGAGAATGTGGTAAGACACATCGCCGCCAAGCACCCGGAGGGCAAATTTGAGACTCTACGCGACTGCACTTGGGAACAACTGGAGGAAGTACGTGCTGAAGTGGGCGAAGAAGACTACACCCGCGCACATTTCGTTCTTGGAGAGAAAGACCGCGTGTTGGCTGTCTGCGACGCCTTGGTAGCCGGCGACTACGAGACCGTAGGACAGAAAATGTACGAGACCCACTATGGTCTGAGCAAAGAATATGAGGTGAGCTGTGAAGAACTTGATTTCCTCAATGACGTGGCCAAAGAGAATGGCGTGACCGGTAGCCGCATCATGGGTGGTGGCTTCGGTGGCTGTACCATCAACCTGGTGAAAGACGAGCTCTACGACCAGTTCATCGCTGATGCCAAAAAGAAATATGCCGAGAAATTCGGAAAAGAACCAAAAGTCTACGATGTGGTCATTGGTGACGGCTCACGCAAAATCTGCTAAACTTTACAGGACTTTCTATTTTCCACAAAGAGCGGCTCAGGCCGCTCTTTGTGATTGATACATGATATTGCCCGCAACCACGACCGCAAAAGACCAAATCGGGTTAAAAAGTGTAAAAAAGACACTTTTATGTTATAAAACATGTTTTTTATGACACAGGTATAGAAAATAAATTGTATTTTTACACCCAAAATGGAATAACCTCTAAAAACACAACTTATGAAAAATCTTAAAGGTCTTTTTTGGGGAGCAGGAATGTCATTACTCTTGCTCTCTGCCTGTACTGGCGAACCCCAATTGACAGCTTCCGGATTGGATCCTGCAAAGTTTGACACCCTCATCAACAACAAGCAAGTAAAGCTCTATGTTCTGACAAATGCCTCAGGCATGGAGGCATGCATCACCAATTATGGTGGCCGTGTGGTTTCTCTTATGGTAAAAGACAAGAACGACAAGCTCACTGACGTGGTACTTGGCTACGACAACATCGCTCAATACGCCGACACCACAAAGTATGCCAGTGACTACGGATCATCCGTTGGCCGCTATGCCAACCGCATCAAGGATGGCAAGTTCACCCTTAATGGTGTGGAATACCAACTGAAGAAGAACGACAAGCACGACGGTGGTCGTGACCACTGTCTGCATGGCGGTGGTGCAACTGGCTGGATGAACCAAGTCTACGATGTGGTAAGCTGCAATGACACGACACTGGTGCTTCAGCTCAACGCGTTGGATGGTGAGAATGGATTCCCTGGCACAGTGACTGCCACCACCACCTATACCCTCACAGCCGACAACACCCTCGACATCAAATTTGAGGCATCGACCAACGACACTACCATCATCAACATGACCAATCACAACTATTACAATCTGAACGGTGACATGTCGAAAGAAGCTATGGATATGGTACTTACCATCAATGCAGACAAATACACTCCCTCCGACGACTCTTATATGACCACAGGCGAGATACTTCCCGTAGAAGGCACACCAATGGACTTCCGCAAGCCCACCGTCATCAAGGAGAACATGGAGAAAGACAGTACATTCCAGCAGGTGAAGAATGCTGGTGGCTTTGACCACAACTGGTGCCTGAACACCTACGATCTCGAGAACGGCAAAGGAGACGACACCCAAGTATGCGCCACCCTTTACTCCCCCACCACAGGCATCTGCATGGACATGTATACCAATGAGCCAGGTGTGCAAGTATACACTGGCAACTTCCAGGGTGTTGGCGAAGGCGCCGACAACATGCGTAAGAATGGCATCAAATATCCAAAACACGTGAGTGTATGTCTTGAGAGTCAAAAATACCCCGACTCCCCCAACCACCCCGAATGGCCCTCACCAGTGGTCAACAAAGGTGAGAAATACTACAGCCACGCTGCCTACAAATTCTATGTGAAATAAACAACTAAAAATAAATATAAAACCATGGATTGGAACTCAAAAGAATTTATATGGATTGACTGGGCTGTTCTTGCCATTGGAATAGTAGCCATCGTATGGGCGATTTATCGTACCATAAAAAAAGACAAAGCAAAAATGGCTGGTGCCGACTCACAAGACTACCTGTTTGGCAAAGGAGAGCCTTGGTACGTGATTGGTATGGCCATCTTCGCTGCCAACATTGGTTCTGAGCACCTCGTAGGTCTTGCCGGTACAGGTGCCAAAGACGGTGTGGGTATGGCCCACTGGGAGATGCAAGGCTGGATGATTCTCATTCTCGGATGGTTGTTCGTACCCTTCTATCAGTTGCTCAACAACAAGATGGGTAAGATTATCACCATGCCCGACTTCCTCAAATTCCGTTACACAAAACGCACAGGATCATGGCTGAGCATCATCACGCTGGTGGCATACATCCTGACGAAAGTGAGCGTGACAGCGTTTACGGGTGGTATCTTCTTCAACTACCTTTGGGGACTGAACTTCTGGGTTGGTGCACTCGGACTGATTCTCGTCACGACCATTTTCACCGTTTTCGGCGGAATGAAAGGTGTGATGACCATGTCTACCATTCAGACACCTATCCTCATCATTGGCTCATTCCTGGTACTCTTCCTCGGACTGTCAGCGTTAGGTGGAGGAAGTATCGCCGAGGGATGGACAAATATGATCGATTATTGTAAGACACTTCATGACGGTTATGGTACGACCCACATGTTCCACTGGGACACTATCAACGAGTCGGGTCATCCAGATCCCTTATACCATGAGTATCCTGGTTTTGTCGTATTCTTGGGAGCATCCATCATTGGTTTCTGGTACTGGTGTACAGACCAGCACATTGTACAGCGTGTCCTTGGACAGCAGAAAGGTGAAAGCAATGTGGAAGTGATGAAGCGCGCACGTCGTGGTACAATCGCTGCCGGTTTCTTCAAATTGTTGCCTGTTTTCATGTTCTTGATTCCAGGTATGGTGGCCATTGCTTTGGCACAGGATCCCAGCAGCGGCATTACCATGGATATCACCAATCAAGATGACACCGACGGTGCCTTCGCCATGATGGTGAAGAACATTCTTCCCGCCGGCGTAAAGGGTATTGTCACCATCGGTTTCCTCTGCGCATTGGTCACCTCACTTGCCGCATTCTTCAACAGCTGTGCAACATTATTTACAGAGGATTTCTACAAGCCAATGAAGAAAGGTATGAGCGAGGCTCACTATGTGCTCGTTGGCCGTATCGCTACTGTTGTCGTCGTGGTACTCGGTCTGGCATGGCTGCCCATCATGCGTGGCATGGGCAACCTGTACAGCTATCTGCAGGGCATCCAGTCACTATTGGCTCCCTCTATGGTGGCCGTCTTCACATTAGGTATATTATCCAAGAAAATCAGCCCGAAAGCTGGCGAGTGGGGCCTCATCGGAGGTTTTGCCATTGGCATGCTCCGTCTTGTGACCAACGTAATCACGGAGACAGGCTCAAAAGCGATGGACGGTGCATTCTGGGATGCCACCAAATGGTTCTGGCAGACCAACTGGCTGGAGTTTGAATGCTGGCTGCTTGTATTCATCATCTTATTGATGATTGTGGTGTCCTTCGTCACACCCGCTCCTTCCAAAGCACAGGTGGAGGCCATCACCTTCACACCCGAATATCGCAAGCAAATACGTGAGAGCTGGGGAATCTGGGACATCGTGGGCACACTGGGTGTCATCGCACTCTGCGCCTGCTTCTATGCATACTTCTGGTAAACCCACCGCGGGGGGAGCAAATCTCCCTCCGCACTATCAAAATCAACACAGAAAAAGGATATTATCATGACTGGTTACTACGGTGAACACTCTAAAGTCTATGTTTCAGTAGACTGTATCGTCTTCGGATTCGACGAGGGAAAAATGAAACTTTTAATTGGTCGTCGGCAGATGGATCCAGGACGTGGAGAGTGGTCACTATATGGCGGATTTGTGAGAGAGGATGAGAGTCTGGAGGAATGTGCCAGCCGCACACTGTACAATCTCACCGGTTTGCAAGAAATTTATATGAAACAAGTAGGTGCTTTCGGTGCCATCGACCGTGACCCAGGAGAGCGTGTCATCACGGTGGCGTATTGCGCACTTATCAACGTGAAGGATTACGATGACCTATTACGTCAGGAGCATGGTGTGGAATGGGTCAATCTCGACGAGCTTCCCCTACTCTATTCCGATCACAACAAGATGGTGCATAAAGCCATTACGCTACTACGTCATCGTATCAGCACCGAGCCTTTGAGTTTCAACTTGCTGCCGGAGTTGTTTACACTCACCCAATTGCAGCATGTCTATGAAGGTATTCTCGGTGAGGAAATCGACAAGCGCAATTTCCGCAAACGTATCAAAGCGATTGATTTCATCGAAAAGACTGATCATATCGACAAGAAATCCTCCAAACGTGGTGCCGCCCTCTATCGGTTCAACAAAAACACATACACGCTTGAACCTTCTTTTAAACTATAATGATAAGATCCTGAGAATATTTAGGAACTACAGAAAGACCAAAAATCTATCAAAAACTGAAAAAATACAAGCATGTTAGAAGAACTGAAAGAAAAAGTATTTCGCGCCAATCTTGACCTGGTGAAACACAATCTTGTGATTTTCACCTGGGGCAATGTATCGGGTATCGACCGTGAGAAAGGACTTGTGGTCATCAAACCCTCTGGCGTAGACTATGACGTAATGAAAGCCTCAGACATGGTGGTGGTAGATCTTGAGACCGGGAAAGTAGTGGAGGGTGACCTCAACCCGTCTTCCGACACACCCACTCATCTTGTGCTCTACCGCGCATTTCCCGAGTTGGGTGGCATCGTACATACTCATTCCACCTATGCCACCGCCTGGGCTCAAGCAGGCAAGGACATTCCCAATATCGGCACCACCCATGCCGACTATTTCCATGACTGCATCCCTTGCACCGATGATATGGTCGAAAGCCAGATGCCAGAGTACGAGAAAGAGACGGGTGTAGTCATCGTAGACCGTTTCCGCCGTGACAACATCAATCCTGTCCACAACCCCGCAGTGTTGGTCAAGAACCACGGTCCATTCTCCTGGGGCAAGGATCCCGATCAGGCAGTCTATCATGCCGTAGTGGCAGAGCAAGTGGCCAAGATGGCGTTCGTATCCTTCTGTGTCAATCCTGACACGACGATGAACCCATTACTCGTCGAGAAGCATTTTTCCCGCAAGCATGGTCCTAACGCATACTATGGACAGAAGAAAAAACAATAATCCACTGATATTTCAGACACAACAACAATCATTAATAACAAAAAACTATCATTTTAAATCTATCATTAACAATACTATTATGGAAAAAGCATTTAATAATTATGAGATTTGGTGGGTGACCGGTGCACAGTTGCTCTATGGAGGTGACGCAGTCGTAGCAGTTGACGGCCACAGCAAAGAAATGGTTTCTGGACTCAACGAAAGCGGTATTATACCTATCAAGGTGGTATATAAAGGCACTGCGAACAGCAGCAAGGAAGTAGAAGACGTGATGAAAGCTGCCAACAACGACGAGAAGTGCGTAGGTATCATCACCTGGATGCACACTTTCTCACCTGCCAAGATGTGGATCAAAGGTCTGCAAGCTCTGCAGAAGCCACTGCTCCACTTCCACACCCAATACAACGCAGAGATTCCCTGGGATACCATGGATATGGACTTCATGAATCTGAACCAGAGTGCCCATGGTGACATCGAGTTCGGTCATATCTGCACCCGCATGCGCGTGCCACGCAAGGTAGTTTGCGGCTATTGGAAGAATGAGGAAAGCCAGAAGAAGATTGCCGTATGGGCACGTGTGGCAGCAGGTGTTGCTGATGCTCACAACGTACGCTGCCTCATGTTCGGTATGAATATGAACAACGTGGCTGTCACCGATGGCGACCGTGTTGAGTTTGAGCAGCGCCTGGGTTACCACGTAGACTATTACCCCGTCAGTTCACTGATGGAATATTTCAAGAAAGTGACCGATGCCGAGGCCGATGCCCTGGTTGAGGAATACAAGAAAGAGTACACCATCAAGATTGACGAGAGTGGCGAAGAAGTATACTGGGAGAAGGTGAAGAACGCAGCCAAGGCAGAGATTGCCCTCCGCCGTGTACTGAAAGACGAGAATGCCACAGCCTTCACAACCAACTTCGACGACCTGGGTGATGCCGACATCGACGATCCCAACTTCGTTGGCTTTGACCAGATTCCAGGTCTTGCCTCACAGCGTCTTATGGCCGAGGGTATCGGCTTCGGTGCTGAGGGTGACTGGAAGACCGCTTGTCTCTACCGCACATTGTGGGTGATTCAGCAAGGTATGCCTACAGGCTGCTCCTTCCTCGAGGACTATACGCTCAATTTTGCCGGCGACCGCAGCTCATGTCTGCAGAGCCACATGCTCGAAGTTTGTCCTCTCATCGCAGTCGACAAACCCAAGCTCGAGGTTCATTTCCTCGGTATCGGTATCCGCAAGCAGCAGACCGCACGTCTGGTCTTCACATCCAAGGTCGGACGTGGTATCAAGGCAACCGTTGTCGACCTTGGCAACCGTTTCCGGCTCATCTCACAAGAGGTAGAGTGTATCGAGCCAAAGCCCATGCCTAACCTGCCCGTGGCCTCTGCCCTCTGGGTACCACAGCCTACCTTCGAGATTGGCGCTGGCGCTTGGATTCTGGCTGGTGGCACACACCACAGCGCATTCTCCTACGACATCACCGAGGAATATTGGGAGGACTTCGCCGAGATGCTGGACATCGAATACGTGAAGATCAACAAAGACACAAAGACCTCTGAGTTCAAGCAGCAATTAAGGAACAACGAGCTGTATTTTATGCTGAATAAAGCGCTCAAATAATCGAAGGCAAAAGAATGAACGCAAAACAAACAATAGAAGCAGGAAAAGCCATTCTTGGTATCGAGTTTGGCTCCACCCGTATTAAGGCCGTTTTGATCGACGAGGACAACACCCCCATCGCCCAAGGTTCTCATGAATGGGAGAATCAGTTGGTAGATGGTCTGTGGACCTACTCCACCGAAGCTATCTGGTACGGATTGCAAGACTGCTATGCCGACCTCCGCAAGGATGTCCGTCAACAATACGACTGTGAGATTGAGGCTCTGGCCGCTATCGGATTCAGTGCCATGATGCATGGCTACATGGCCTTCAATGAGCAGGAGGAAATCCTGGTGCCTTTCCGCACATGGCGCAACACCAACACAGGCAAGGCCGCCGCAGAGCTTTCAAAGCTTTTCAACTACAATATTCCTCTTCGCTGGAGCATCTCACACATCTATCAGTGCATTCTCGACAACGAGGAGCATGTCGGTGATATCAAATATCTGACCACCCTCGCCGGATATGTACACTGGCAGGTGACAGGACAATTTGTCCTTGGCGTAGGTGATGCCTCTGGCATGATCCCTGTCGACCCAGCCACAAAAACTTACGATGCAGAGATGGTACGTAAGTTTGACGAGCTCATCGCTCCAAAGGGCTTCTCATGGAAGTTGCTCGACATCCTGCCAAAATCACTCAACGCAGGTGAGAACGCAGGGTTTCTGACTCCCGAGGGTGCCAAACGTCTCGACGTATCTGGTCATCTGAAAGCTGGCATTCCCGTATGCCCACCCGAAGGTGATGCAGGAACAGGCATGGTAGCCACCAATGCCGTGAAGCAACGCACAGGAAACGTATCAGCAGGCACATCCTCTTTCTCCATGATTGTGCTGGAGAAGCCTCTCACCAAGCCCTACGAGATGATAGACATGGTGACGACTCCCGATGGTTCGCTCGTGGCAATGGTGCACTGCAACAACTGCACCAGTGACCTCAACGCCTGGGTAAATCTGTTCAAGGAATATCAACAGCTGTTGGGTATCCCCGTAGACATGAACGAAGTCTACGGCAAGCTCTACAACAATGCCCTCAATGGCGATGCCGATTGTGGTGGACTCATCTCCTATAACTACATCTCTGGCGAGCCTGTCACAGGGTTGGAGGAAGGTCGTCCACTCTTTGTACGCTCCGCCAACGACAAGTTCAATCTGGCAAACTTCATGCGTGCCCATCTTTATGCCTCTGTCGGTGTGCTGAAGATTGGCAATGACATCCTCTTCGACGAGGAGAAAATTCAGGTAGACCGCATTACAGGTCATGGGGGACTGTTCAAGACCAAGGGTGTGGGACAACGTATCCTTGCAGCCGCCATCAACTCACCGATCTCCGTGATGGAGACAGCCGGAGAGGGTGGCGCATGGGGTATCGCCCTATTAGCTGGCTTCATGATCAACAATGCCAAAGGCCTCTCTCTTGCCGACTATCTCGACGAGGTGGTGTTTGCCGGCAATGCTGGTGTGGAAGTCAAGCCTACAGCTGAGGATGTGGCAGGTTTCAATGCCTACATCAAGAATTACCAACGTGGTCTCGCCATCGAGCGTGCCGCTGTGGATAATAAAAATTAGCCTCACTTGTTGGAATAGTCAGCCAAGGACTGGCTATTCCAACTTTAAAACTTAAAACAATTATGAAAAAAATCGTTTCAGCAGCGTTATTCACCATCATTTCTCTTGGTTCCATGGCCCAGGACGCCACAGCAACCATACACGTCAATGATGGCAAACAAACTATCTGCAAAGAAATCTACGGACAGTTTGCAGAGCACCTCGGCTCATGCATCTATGGCGGTCTGTGGGTAGGTGAGAATTCTCCTATTCCCAACATCAACGGTTATCGCAAGGATGTGTTCGAGGCCTTGAAGAACCTACAAGTACCCGTCTTGCGGTGGCCTGGCGGATGCTTTGCCGACGATTATCATTGGATGGACGGTATTGGCCCCAAAGACCAGCGTCCCTCCCTCCGCAACAACAACTGGGGAGGCACAATAGAGGACAACTCCTTTGGCACCCATGAATTTCTGAACCTCTGCGAAATGTTAGGCTGCGAGCCTTACATCAGCGGCAACGTTGGTAGCGGCACCGTCAAGGAAATGGCACAATGGGTGGAGTATATGACCAGTGACGGTGACACGCCGATGGCTCGTCTGCGCCGCCAGAATGGTCGTGACAAAGCTTGGCATGTGAAATATTTCGGTATTGGCAATGAGGCATGGGGCTGTGGTGGCAACATGACCGCCGAATACTACAGCAACGAGTTCCGCAAATTCAACACCTATCTGCGCGACTATAGCAACAACAAGCTGTATCGTATCGCTTCGGGTGCCTCCGACTACGATTACAATTGGACAACCACTCTGATGAAGCGTATCGGCAAACGCATGAATGCCATCTCCGTACATTATTATACTGTGAAAGACTGGAATCACAAAGGCAAGGCCACCATCTTCACCCCCGAGGAGTATTATCTCACGATCGACAAATGTCTTGATGTGGACAACGTAGTACGTAAGCACTGCGCCATCATGGACGAGACCGACCCAGACAAGAAGATAGCCCTGATGGTGGATGAGTGGGGCACATGGTGGGACGAGGAGCCAGGGACCATTCCTGGACATCTCTACCAACAAAACACCATGCGCGATGCCATTGTAGCTTCTCTGATGCTCAATGTGTTCCATAAATACACCGACCGTGTACGTATGGCCAATATCGCACAGGTGGTCAATGTTCTTCAGTCGATGATTCTTACCGACCAGAAAGGCACAGGCCACATGGTACTCACCCCGACCTATCATATTTTCGAGATGTACAAAGGCTTCCAGGAAGCCACATACCTGCCCTTAGACCTACAATGCGGCAGTACCACCGCCAGCAATGGCAACAATATCCCCATGGTAAGTGCGTCTGCGGCAAAGACCACCGATGGCAGTATCATCGTCGCTCTTGCAAACGTCATGCTCGACCAGACACAGGAGGTGAAGCTGAATTTTGATGGTGCCAAGGTGAAAGACCTGAGTGGCCGAATCCTCACCAGCAAGAAGATTGAAGACTACAACGACTTTGAGCATCCCAACCGCATCCAGCCCGTTCCTTTCAAGGATGCCAAGTTGAAGAAGGGTGAGGTGACCGTGAAACTTCCCACAAAATCGATAGTAGTTCTCAATATCAAATAATTCAGTTGAAAAATCATACAAGCATACACAAGATTTTAAATACAACAATCATGAACGACAAGAAAATTATGAACAGAGCAGCCGATAACATCCGTATACTGGCTGCATCGATGGTAGAAAAAGCTAAGTCCGGTCACCCTGGTGGTGCTATGGGTGGTGCCGACTTCATCAATGTGCTCTTCTCTGAGTTTTTGGTTTATGACCCTGAGAATCCCGCATGGGAAGGCCGCGACCGTTTCTTCCTCGATCCCGGTCACATGTCCCCCATGTTGTACTCAGCCCTTGCTCTTCAGGGCAAGTTTACACTCGACGAGTTGAAAGAGTTCCGCCAGTGGGGCTCCCCCACTCCAGGCCATCCCGAGCGTGAGATTGAGCGAGGCATAGAGAACACCTCCGGTCCATTGGGGCAGGGTCACACCTTTGCTGCCGGTGCCGCCGTCGCAGAGAAATTCCTCGAGGCACGTTTGGGCAAGACTCCTATGCAACACAAGATCTATGCCTACATCTCCGATGGTGGTGTAGAAGAGGAGATCTCTCAAGGAACAGGTCGTATCGCCGGCATCTTGGGGCTGAACAATCTTATTATGTTCTACGACTCCAACGACATCCAACTCTCCACAGAGTGCAACGTGGTGATGCAGGAAGACACCGAAGCCAAATATAAGGCATGGGGCTGGAACGTGATGACCATCAACGGCAATGACCCCGATGAGATTCGCGAGGCACTCAAAGCCGCACAGAAAGAGGAGAAGCGCCCCACGCTCATCATTGGCAAGACCATCATGGGCAAGGGTGCCTTGAAAGCCGATGGCAGCAGTTATGAACACAACATTGCCACACATGGTGCGCCTCTTGGCGGCGACGCTTTCACCAACACCATCAAAAATCTCGGTGGCAATCCCGATGCGCCCTTTGAGATCTTCCCAGAGGTTCAGAAACTATATGCTGATCGTCGCGAAGAACTTAAGCAGATCGTCGCTGCCCGCCGTAAGGAAGAGGCAGAGTGGGCCGCAGGCCATCCCGACCAGGCAGTGATGCTGAAAGAGTGGTTCTCTGGCAATGCGCCAAAGGTAGACTGGTCTGTTCTCGTACAGAAAGAGGGTGCCGCCACCCGTGCCGCCTCCGCAGCATGTCTGGGTGTGCTCGCCGAGCAGGTGCCCAATATGATTTGCGCCTCCGCAGACCTTTCCAACTCCGACAAGACCGACGGATTCCTGAAAAAGACCCATTCATTGAAAGCCGACGACTTCACTGGAGCATTCTTCCAGGCTGGCGTTTCAGAATTGACCATGGCATGTATGTGTATCGGTATGTATCTGCATGGTGGTGTGATTCCCGCTTGCGGTACATTCTTTGTATTTTCTGACTACATGAAACCAGCCGTACGTATGGCTGCCCTAATGGAAGTGCCCATCAAGTTCATCTGGACTCACGACGCTTTCCGTGTTGGCGAAGATGGTCCTACCCATGAGCCCGTGGAGCAAGAGGCTCAGATTCGTCTGATGGAGAAGTTGAAAAACCACAGCGGACGTGACAGCGTACGCGTATTCCGTCCTGCCGACGCCGATGAGACCACCGTATGCTGGGCAATGGCTATGGAGAATATGGACACGCCGACAGCATTGGTCTTCTCTCGCCAGAATATCGCAAAATTGCCGGCAGGCAACGACTACGAGCAAGCTCGCAAGGGCGCTTATGTCGTGGCAGGTAGTGACACCGACTATGATATCATTCTCTTAGCAAGCGGCAGTGAGGTTTCGACACTTGTCGCCGGTGCGGAGCTGCTTCGTGCCGACGGTGTGAAAGTGCGCATCGTGAGTGCTCCTTCAGAGGGCCTTTTCCGCTGCCAGAGCAAGGAATATCAGGAGAGTGTGCTGCCTAAGGGCGCCAAGGTGTTTGGTATGACCGCCGGACTGCCTGTCACACTTGAGGGACTGGCAGGTGCCAACGGTCGTGTCTTCGGTATGCCAAGCTTCGGTTTCTCTGCTCCTTACAAAGTTCTCGATGAGAAATTAGGCTTCAACGGCCAGAACGTTTACGACCAGGTGAAAGCATTCCTCGCAGAGTAATATGATCGACGTTAAGACTATCGGCATAGCCAGCGATCATGCTGGCTATGCGCTTAAACAATTTGTCAAGAGATATCTCGAGGACAATGGTTATGCCTACCATGACTATGGCACCTACAGTGAGCAGTCGTGCGACTATTCCGATTTTGGTCATGCACTTGCCGAAGGCATAGAGAAAGGTGAGGTCTATCCTGGTATCGCTATCTGCGGCAGCGGCGAGGGCATCAGCATGACATTGAACAAGCACCAAGATATCCGTGCCGGTCTCTGCTGGATTCCAGAGATTGCCCATCTCATCCGCCAGCACAACAATGCCAATGTGCTCGTAATGCCTGGTCGTTTCATCGACGAGGCCATGGCAGAGCGCATCATGGATGAGTTTTTTGCCACTGATTTCGAGGGTGGACGCCATCAGGCGCGCATCGACAAGATACCTCTCCGTGGGGAATACTTGGCATAGAATGGCAACATACCCCAATATGTGACCGGGGCAACCAGAATTTGGAGAAGGACCTTATCATCGTGATGATAAAGGTTCTTCTCTTTTTTTGTGCGTGAATCAGGATTTCTTCTCAATTTTTTGTACCTTTACACCGCAATTATGAATATCCGTATCGGGAAAGTTTTCACTGGTGTTCTCGGACTGCTTGCACTTGCTGCAGGTGGTATGATTTATATGCTCTATAGGACACGCGAGATGCTTGTCTTTCGACTTACCGATTATCTCGGCATATCGTCGTGGATCCACCGTATGCGTGAGCATGCTCCTGTGCTCAGTGTACCTGAATGGGTCATCTATAGTTTGCCTGGTGGTCTGTGGACTGCCGCTTATATCTTGATCATGGATGCGATTACACATCGTTGGACACAGAAGCGACGCCTGCTATGGACAATGTCTATCCCTATGATGGGAGTGGCATCCGAGATACTCCAGGCATTGGGGTGGCTCCCTGGCACATTCGACATCATTGATGCACTATGTTATGTCCTCCCCTATGCCATATACCTTTGCCACACATGTAGATCAGAATCCCAAAAGAACAGACGGTCACAATTGCCAAACTTTAAAATGTCACATATATAAAAAACAAAGATCGTATTATCATGAAACTTGAAGGAAAAGGTATTACCACCATCGTTATATGCGTAACGGTGATCTTTGTGCTTCTGGGTGTACTTACCTTAGTGGCAGTGCTCACAGACGACAACAAAGAGACAAGTAGCGAGGCTAAGACAGAGAAGACAGCTCTCCAGAAAGAAGTGGAGGAAGAGCGGGATAGCGTTGTCATCAGTGAGCCGTTGGAAGGCGATCCCTATCAGGAATTAGACGAGCTCATCGGTCTTGAAGATGTGAAAGAGGAGGTAAGAAGTCTCGCTAACTTTGTAAAGGTTCAGAAGATGAGACAAGATAAAGGGCTGAAAGTTCCAAAGATGTCCTACCATTTAGTCTTCACTGGCAGTCCAGGCACCGGCAAGACAACAGTGGCACGTATTGTGGCACGCATATACAAGGATCTTGGCATTCTTAAGCGTGGTCATACGGTAGAGACAGACCGTTCAGGACTTGTTGCCGAATACATGGGACAGACAGCGGTGAAGACCAATGCCATAGTAGACTCCGCCCTCAACGGAGTGCTTTTCATCGATGAAGCATACTCCTTGGTTCCTGACAGCAAATCAAATGGCGACTATGGGCAGGAGGCGATATCCACCCTCCTGAAACGTATGGAGGATGACCGTGACAAACTGGTCGTCATCATCGCAGGCTATCCCGATGAGATGAAACGTTTCATCAACTCCAACCCTGGCTTGCAGTCACGTTTCAACCGCTATATCAATTTCCCCGACTATACCTCTGAGGAACTTTTCCGCATATTCCTGATGTACACAAAGAAGAATGAATATATCCTCAATAATGAGGCATCTGTCTATCTACGTGAACGTCTTGAAGAAGTTGTTGCTCACAAAAACCGCAACTTCGGCAATGCCCGTTATGTACGTAACATCTTTGAAAAATCCATTCAGCGTCAAGCCAACCGACTGACTCGCATGAGAAATCCCCAAGCCACAGACCTTACGGAGATCCGAAAGGAAGACCTTGAGGGGCTGATTTGAATTGAATATTCACATAAATAGCGCATGCTCACTTTGTCATAGTTATAGTAGGGAGTCATATCTTACTCATCACCACAAAACAGAAGCCTGCGATAATTGCAAAGATTAATCACAGAGATCACAGAGTATTAAGACAACATCAAATATGAAGAAGACAAGAATCACAGAATTGTTCGGTATTGAATACCCTGTCATTCAGGGTGGGATGGTATGGATTAGCGGATGGCGTTTAGCTGCCGCAGTGAGTAACGCCGGTGGTCTCGGCCTCTTAGGCGCCGGCTCGATGCACCCGGATACACTGTTGGAACACATTCGAAAGATGAAAGAGGCTACATCGAAACCCTGGGGCATCAATCTCCCGTTAATGTATCCGGAAATCGACCAGCTGATAGAGATGATTATTGCCGAGGGCATAAAAATTGTATTCACCTCTGCAGGCAGTCCGAAAAAATACACACAACGTTTTCACGACGCTGGTATCAAGGTTGTGCACGTGGTGTCCAGCTCAAAGTTTGCCCGCAAATGCGAAGAAGCTGGAGTCGATGCCATCGTAGCGGAGGGATTTGAGGCCGGCGGTCATAATGGTCGTGAAGAGACCACCACGCTGACACTGATACCACAGGTGCGCCGTGCCACCACCCTGCCATTGATCGCCGCAGGTGGCATCGCCTCCGGTGAAGCCATTCTGGCCTCTATGGTCCTTGGTGCCGAGGGTGTACAGATCGGAACGCTTTTTGCGCTTACCGCAGAGAGTAGTGCCTCAGAGGCCTTCAAACAGCGCTGCACCTCGCTTGAGGAAGGTGACACCATGCTGACCTTAAAGTCGATTTCTCCCACCCGTATGGTGAAAAACGAACTTTACTGCCGTTTGTCGGATGCGCAGAACAAAGGTGCCAATGTGGAAGAGTTAAGAGCCATCCTTGGTCAAGCGGCATCAAAACGGGGTATCTTTGAGGGCGACATAGAGAATGGTGAATTGGAGATAGGACAAATCGCCTCTGCCATCAAGGAGATACAGACTGTCGGTGAGGTAATGACAAGGCTGAAGGAGGAATACGACAAAGCTGTCAGCCAGATATAGCCTTCATCCACTTTCCCTTGAACAACCGGAGAGAGAGCAAGATGCCTCTGACGGTAAGTTCAATAGCCATGGCTGTCCATACACCTCTCAGGCCATAGTTGATAGACAATGCATAAGCCAAGGAAAGACGAATAAACCACATACTGCACAACGAAATGACAGCGGGTTTCAAGGTATCGCCCGCTCCCACACATACGCTCACGGCAATGATAGAGGCGGCGAACATCGGTTCGGCAAAGGCCTCTATACGCAGACATTGTGCGCCCAAAGTGCGTATCTCCTCGACTGGTGTCATCAGCCCCATCATCTCAGGGGCAAAAACAAACATAATGGCACCCATGACCGCCATCACCACCATCCCGGAATAGAGGGTCATCCGAGCAAAACTTTTGCATAGTTCCTTTCTTCCGGCTCCTATACTCTGTCCGACAAGAGTGGTGGCGGCCTCACCGATACCATATCCTGGCATATAGCAAAGGCTCTCGGCTGTGATGCCCAACGTATTGGCAGCGATGGCAATCGTGCCAAGTGGTGCTACAATCATGGTGCTCACTATCTGTGCACCACTCATCAAAACGGATTGAGCAGCCATGGGAAGACCGATTTTCAGGGCATTACTGATATATGCAGCCACATATTGAAATCCTTCCCCCACCCTTCTCAGCGAGAGCATCTCATTACGCCAGATGGCGAAATATCCGATGACCAACGCACAGATAACAATGGAGAGACCGGTGCCAATGGCAGCGCCCATGACACCAAGATGAGCATGGAATATCAGGAAATAATTGAACACCACATCAAGCACACACATCACCACACTGATGATACTGGGCAGACGCATATTGCCAGAGCATTTCAGCATGGCGGCAGAGAGCCCATAAAGCTGGAAAAACGGCACAGCAAGTGTAAAAATCAGAAAATAGATGGTGGCATCGTCCACAATATCGGCATTGCCCCCCAACCAATAAGGCAAAGGCCGCGAAATACATATTCCCAATATTGCCAATATCACGCTAAAGATGCTGGTGGCAATCAAAGCATGCCTGAATACTTGTCGGGCTTGAGTAAAATCTTTCGCACCGATAAAATGCGCCACCTGCACAGAGAAGCCCATGGATGCCGCACTGCCCAAACTTCCAAACAGCCATGTGGAGCTTTCCACCAGACCGATGGACGCGGAAGCCTTGGCGCCCAACTGCCCCACCATCGCCTGGTCAATAAAAAACATGACCACGCTGGTGATTTGTGCTAATATAGAGGGTATACTCAACTGGATAATCAAGTTGAGTTTGTCACCACCTGTCAGGTTTTTACCATCACGTATATACCCCAACAGAATGTCGCTTTTTCTTTTCAACGTCGCCATGAGACTGCAAAGATACAGCAAACGGAACAAATCACAAAAGGAAAAACACATTTTTGAAAATATGGACTACCCCTCAAGCCACATCCGCTTTATTACCTTTGACCGCGTCCTTGGTAGGATGAATGAAAATATTCAGAATTTATTTTGCATTTCATTTGGTTTTCACTACCTTTGCACCTTAAAATGGTGTGGAGGGACATGTCGGACGAAATGTTTCTTTTAATATTTCAGACACTCACGACACATGCTATGACGGATGCGACATGTCGTGTCCGATTATCCGTAAAAAATCAAAACTAAAATAATATGGCACAAGAAGATGTATTCAAAAAGATTGTGAGCCACTGCAAAGAATATGGTTTCGTTTTTCCCAGCAGTGATATCTACGATGGTCTGGCCGCCGTGTATGACTATGGCCAGAATGGTGTGGAACTGAAAAACAACATCAAAGAATATTGGTGGAAGAGCATGGTGCTCCTTCATGAGAATATTGTGGGTATCGACTCCGCTATTTTCATGCACCCCACCATCTGGAAAGCCTCCGGACACGTGGATGCTTTCAACGACCCACTCATCGACAACCGTGATTCAAAGAAGCGCTATCGCGCCGATGTTCTCATCGAAGACCAGATGGCCAAATACGATGAAAAAATTCAAAAAGAGGTTGACAAGGCACGCAAACGTTTCGGCGACGCTTTCGATGAAACGAAATTCCGCGAGACAAATCCTCGCGTGTTAGAGAATGCGCAGAAGCGTGACACTCTCCACAAGCGTTATACAGAGGCGATGCAAGGCCCCGATCTGGAAGCTTTGAAACAGATCATCCTCGATGAAGGTATCATCGATCCCATCAGCGGCACAAAGAACTGGACAGACGTACGTCAGTTCAACCTCATGTTCTCCACCGAAATGGGTTCTGTGTCAGAGGCAGCCAACAAAATCTACCTTCGTCCGGAAACCGCGCAAGGTATCTTCGTCAACTACCTCAACGTACAGAAGACCGGTCGCATGAAGATTCCTTTCGGTATCGCCCAAATTGGCAAAGCCTTCCGTAATGAAATCGTCGCCCGCCAGTTCATCTTCCGCATGAGGGAGTTTGAGCAGATGGAGATGCAGTTCTTTGTCAAACCCGGTACAGAGTTGGAGTGGTTTGCCAAATGGAAGCAGACACGTATGGCATGGCATCAGGCTCTCGGCTTCGGTGCAGAGAATTACCGTTTCCACGACCATGACAAACTGGCTCACTATGCCAACGCAGCCACCGACATTGAGTTCCACATGCCATTTGGTTTCAAGGAGGTGGAGGGCATCCATAGCCGCACCAACTTCGACCTGTCACAGCATGAGAAATACAGTGGTCGCTCAATCAAATATTTCGATCCACAGAGCAACGAGAGTTACACTCCGTTTGTCATCGAGACATCTATCGGTGTCGACCGTATGTTCCTCTCTGTGATGTGCCACTCCTATGAGGAAGAGAAGCTGGCGAATGGTGAGACACGTGTGGTACTCCGCCTGCCTGCCGCTTTAGCACCTGTGAAACTGGCTGTGTTGCCGCTTGTACGCAAGGATGGTCTGCCAGAGAAAGCTCGTGAGATTATCGACAACCTCCGCTTCCACTTCAACTGTCAATACGACGAGAAAGACACAATTGGCAAGCGCTACCGTCGTCAGGATGCCATTGGCACACCTTATTGTATTACTGTCGACTACGACTCGTTAAAAGACAACACCGTCACCCTCCGTCACCGCGACACCATGGAGCAGGAGCGTGTCAGCATCGATCAGTTGGCCTCCATCATCGACGACAAGGTAAGCATCGCCAGTCTGTTGAAAAAACTGTAAGCATTCTCCCTCTGATGTCCTACATAGGACAATCAACAACCCATATTTGAAACGACAGAAGAATGAGAAAAATCAATATCCTTTATATACTGGCTACATTGTTGCTGGTATCTCTTGCGATGGTCTCGTGTAAGGAGACAGACGATGAGGTGGAGGAGTATCCCAACTGGAAGAAAGCCAACGAGGCCTTCTTCGCAGCCAAATACAACACAGCCCGTCAAGCTATCGCCGCAGGTGACAACACCTGGCGTATCTACAAGACCTACGCCAAGGACGCGTCAACCACAGGTGAAGCCACTGACTATATCGTGGTTAAGGTCATCAACGAGGGGACAGGAAGCGGGTATCCACTATTCACCGACTCCATCCGCTGCCATTATCGTGGACAACTGATGGCCTCCACCTCCTATGTCGATAGTCAAGATCCCGAATTGGGACTGGTATTCGACAAGTCATGGAGTGGCGATACCTTCGACGCCTCTACTTTCGTGCCAGCAAAATTTAGCGTGGCAGGAGTGGTGGAAGGCTTTTCCACCGCCTTGCAACACATGTGCATCGGCGACCGCTGGAAAGTGTATATCCCCTACAACTTAGGATATGACGAGACAGCCACTGGAAGCGTACCAGCTTATAGTACCCTTGTCTTCGACCTTTCCCTGGCAGCATTTTATCGTGCCGGCACGGTTGTTCCCGCATGGAAATAAGTATTTTCTCATTTTTTCATACAAAGAAGACGCAAAGACACAGAGGAATCTGTCTCTTTGCGTCTTTTGTTTTATACAAGGCCACAAATGACATGCTTTTATGGCTGTGTGCGCACACAATATGTTGATATAGGTCAAGAATTGGGGTGATTTCGGAAAAAAGCAGCCTTAAAATGATTGTCAGACGTCAAAACCATCTTACCTTTGCATCGTCAAAAGGAATAAAAGATCATAGTGGTGATATTGATTGATGAGAAAAATAAAGGTAAGAAGAAATAAGGTATTAGCATAGGTAAAAAAAGATTGAACAGGATAACTTCATTCAATAGGATTAACAATAAAGATTGTAAAATTTCAGGTAACCGCTAAAGCCGTGAGGTCCTAAAAGCGAATGTTTTAATTAAAATTAAGAAAGGGTAAAAAGATGTACACAACTATTATCGCAATGTTTGTAGCCCTTACAATTTCAGGGCTTCTGTTTGAGAACACAATAGAGAAGAAGTAAAGATTCTCAACAGTTTTATAGAGAAAGTAATGAATAGTAAATAAGCGGCGGGCAAGACGAGTGATTCGTTCTTGCCCGCTTTCATTTTGTCACCAAGAGACCATTTCTTGACCCACATGAGAACCGTGAAAGGGTCTTTTCTTTGTCATTTCCTTTGTCATTTCCTTTGTCATTTCCCCTACAACCTCAAACACGGGAGAAAAAACTGTCATCAAGCCGATGAAAGGCAAAGTTGTCGGCGATTGTTCTTGATGAAATAGGACAATTAAGAAACAACTTATTTTGTTTTTCCATTTTATTGATGTATCTTTGCATCGAACACCCCATAACGACTACGATATAAGACGACCAAGACATGAATGACGACGAGATAAAAGACGACGAGATAAGACAAGAGAGCGATAGTGTCGAAATGCCCACAGCAGACTTAGAGGACGATGACAAGGAAGAAGACCAGCACTCCGACTATAAGCCAGTGAACCGCTTCGACGCCTCTGCAGTTCATCATCTGAGTGGCATGTATCAGAATTGGTTTCTTGACTATGCCTCCTACGTGATTTTAGAGCGTGCCGTCCCCCAGATAGACGACGGTCTTAAACCGGTGCAGCGCCGCATTCTCCACTCGATGAAACGTATGGACGACGGGCGCTACAACAAAGTGGCCAACATTGTGGGCCACACCATGCAGTTTCATCCACATGGAGACGCCTCCATCGGTGATGCCTTGGTGCAGATGGGACAGAAAGACCTGCTCATCGACACACAAGGCAACTGGGGCAACATCCTCACAGGCGACCGTGCCGCCGCCCCACGATATATCGAGGCGCGCCTGTCGAAATTCGCCCTTGATACGGTCTTCAACCCTAAGACCACCGATTGGCAGATGAGCTATGACGGTCGCAACAAAGAGCCCATCACCCTACCCGTAAAATTCCCTTTGCTGTTGGCTCAGGGTGCAGAAGGTATTGCCGTAGGCTTGGCATCAAAAATCCTTCCACATAACTTCTGTGAAATCTGTGAAGCCGCCATCCACTATCTGCGTGGCGAGGAATTTCAGTTGTTCCCCGATTTCCCCACAGGAGGTTCTATCGACGTAAGCAAATACAACGACGGTATGCGCGGTGGCAATCTGAAAGTGCGCGCCAAGATTGAGAAACTGGACAACAAGACCCTTGTCATCCGTGAGATTCCTTTCAGCAAGACCACCACGACCCTGATAGAGTCGATACTGAAAGCCATCGAAAGAAATAAGATCAAGGTGAAGAAGGTGGACGACAATACTGCCGCCACAGTGGAAATACAGGTGCATCTGGCACCTGGCGTGTCATCTGATAAGACCATCGATGCCCTTTATGCCTTCACCGACTGCGAAGTCAGTATCTCGCCCAACTGTTGCGTGATTGCCGACAACAAGCCCCAATTCCTCACAATAAGTGACCTGTTACGTCATAGCACCGACCACACGTTGGGACTGCTACGCCGTGAGCGCGAGATACGAAAGGGTGAATTGCTCGAGCAGCTCCATTTCTGCTCCTTAGAGAAAATCTTCATCGAAGAGCGTATCTACAAGGGAAAGCCCTTTGAGAATGCTCCCACACTGGATGCCGCCTGCGAATACATTGACGAGCGCCTCACCCCATTCTATCCGCAGATGGTGCGTGAAGTGACCAAGGAGGACATCCTGCGACTGCTGGAAATCAAGATGCAACGCATCCTGAAATTCAATAAAGACAAAGCCGATGAGCTAATCGCACGTATCAAGGCCGACATCGAGCGATTGGACTACGAACTGTCCCACATGGTGGATGTCACCGTGGAATGGTTTGAGATGCTTCTTGGGAAATACGGCAAAGAACATCCCCGTCTCACTGAGATCAAGAATTTCGACACGATTGTCGCCTCAAAAGTGGTGGAAGCCAATGAGAAACTCTATATCAACCGTGCCGAAGGGTTTATCGGCATAGGGTTGAAAAAAGACGAGTACGTGTGCAACTGCTCCGACATCGACGACATTATCGTATTCTACAAAGACGGAAAATACAAAGTGGTACGTGTGGCCGACAAATTATTTGTGGGCAAGAATATCCTTTATGTAGGCGTATTCAAGAAGAATGACACCCGCACCATCTACAATGCAGTCTACCGTGACGGTAAGCACGGCAATTATTTCATGAAGCGCTTCAATGTCACCTCACTCACCCGCGACAAGGAGTATGACCTTACTCAGGGCACAGAGGGCTCAAAAGTCATCTACTTCACCTGCAATCCCAATGGCGAGGCGGAAGTCATCAAGGTGACCCTCGACCCCAACCCGAAATTAAAGAAGATTTTCCTCGAGAAAGATTTTTCTGAGATTCTCATCAAGGGGCGTGGCAGCAAAGGCAACCTGCTCACCAAACATACCATCCGCCGCATCGCCCTCAAGAGCCATGGTCACAGCACCCTTGGTGGGCGTAAGGTATGGTTTGATCCCGACGTCAACCGTCTGAACTACGATGAACACGGCCGGTTGTTGGGTGAGTTCAATGAGGAAGACACCATTCTCGTGGTCTTACAGGGCGGTGAGTTCTATATCACCAATTTCGACGCCAACAACCACTACGAGGACAACATCAAGGTAATAGAGAAATGGGATCCCGATAAAGTATGGACTGCTGTCCTGCTGGATGCCGACCAACAAGGTTTTGCCTACTTGAAGCGTTTCCGTATGGAAGCCATCAAGCGCCATCAGAACTATTTAGGTGAGAACCCCGCCAACCGGGAGCTGTTGCTCACCGACACCCCCTACCCCTTTGTGAAAGTCGTTCTCGGCGATAGCGATGCCTACCGTGAGCCCATCACCGTAGATGCTGAGGAGTTTATCTCCGTGAAAGGTTTCAAGGCCCGCGGCAAGCGTATCACCACCTGTCATGTGGATCATGTGGAGGAGTTGGAACCCTTACGCCAGCCCGAGCCTGAGGCTGTGGAGGCACCCGAAGACACGACAGATGAAGAGAATCTGGATCCCGACGCAGGCAAGACCGAGCAACAAGTTATCAGCGAACTCACTGGTCAACAATTCCTTTTTAAAGATGAGGATCTGTAAGCACTCTTTTAGAACACTCCGCATCACAACACTTCTCACCGTGTTGTTCTCCACCTCCTACCTATGGGCACAAACGGAGGATGCCAAAGGTAACGATGTGGTGACCAACGCGCAAATGCTCTCTTTCGGCAGCACCAATGTGCTCGATACTTATCTCGCACCTGTGAACTATACAGGTGCTGAGATACGCTATATCTCACACACCACACGCCAGACACCCGGCAGTCACTACTCCCGGCAACTGGTGCATCAAGGCTATGTGGCCGACGTAGAGGACCATTCTGGCAAGGGAAGCGAGATCTCCGGTCTCTACGACTTCAGTTTCGCCATACATTACAACTGGTCGTTTCTGAATGACAGACTCCGCGTGCAAGTAGGCGGGCAGATGGAGACAGGTATAGGTGTCATCAACAACACACGCAACTCCAACAATCCGGCACAGTTGCGTCTCTTTGCGAATATCGCTCCCTCCGTTGTGACGACCTATCGTTTTCAACTCTTCAAGAAACGCCTCAGCGCACGATATGAATTGTCTGTGCCGTTGGCAGGACTGATGTTCAGTCCCAACTACGGGCAATCCTACTACGAGATATTCTCCCGTGGCAACTACGACCACAACTGTGTGTTGACGACACTGGCCAATGCCCCATCGCTACGCCATGCACTGACACTGGACATGAGCCTTTGGGGTACCACATTCCGCATCGGCTATCTTGGGGATTACCAACAAGCAAAGGTCAACCATCTAAAACAGCACAACTATACCCATGGTCTGATGATTGGATTTGTGAGGAAATTCTCGATAGTGAAGGTCGAGGATCATTAACCCATGCTTTTCATTATTCCATCATTCAGCCAAATAAAAGAGCACACTGATGTCAAAAAAGATAGTCACTTTCCTATTGTTCATTTTCTCCATCGCAGTACTCACATCCTGCGTGGAAGAGGAGGAATATGCCGACAGTCCTCAGGGCAATTTCGAGGCACTCTGGCATATCATGGACGAGCACTACTGTTTCTTTGACTACAAACGGCAGACCATCGGTTTGGATTGGGATGAGGTGCATACCCGCTATACCCCACAGTTCAACGACGGGATGAGTAAAGCCCAACAATTTGAGGTGTTAGGAAAGATGCTCTCAGAACTCCGCGACGGTCATGTCAACATCTACACCTCGTTTGATATCGCCCGTGAATGGAGTTGGCAGGAGGATTATCCCGCAAATGTCAGCGACACGCTACTACGTCGGTATTTAGGCACTGACTATCGCATCAGTTCTGGCATGCAATACCGCGTGCTCGACGACAATATCGGCTATGTGCGCTATGGCAGCTTCTCTGGCGACATAGGGACAGGAAACCTCGACGAGATGTTGTTGTATATGGCACCCTGCAATGCGCTGATCATCGACATCCGCGACAATGGCGGCGGTATGCTCACAACCGCCGAGAAGATGGCTTCCTGCTTCACCAACGAGGAGATTCTGGTGGGATACATGCGCCACAAAACCGGCAAGGGGCACAATGATTTCTCAAAGATGGAGGAGCAACGACTGAAGCCCACCACTGGCCTGAGATGGCAAAAGCCTGTCGCCGTGCTCACCAACAGGGGCGTATTTAGCGCTGCCAATGAGTTTGTGAAATACATGAGATGTTGTCCCCGTGTCATCATTGTGGGCGATCGCACAGGTGGTGGCGGCGGACTACCTTTCTCCAGCCAACTGCCTAACGGATGGAGTGTCCGTTTTTCCGCCTGCCCGATGTACGACCGTGACAAAAACATCACTGAGCATGGCATAGCCCCAGACTATGATGTCTCGCTCACGGACGAAGATTTCTCCCGAGGCTACGACACCATCATCGAAGAGGCAAGAAAATTATTGAAACAATCCTCTACTAATTGAATTGGATTAGAAGTGCATTTTCAGCTTAGAGGTGTATTTTCAGGTCACACCCTATCTGGAACGGATTTCCCCGATGAGCAAATTGGTAAGTGATACCAGTAGCCCCGCTCTCCACGACAAAGGTGTTGTACTTCGCATCGGTGAGATTACGTCCCCAAAGTGACAAAGAGACCAGTCCAAAGTCAACATCGGCATGAGCTCCGAAAACAGCGTAGAAATTCTGTTTGGATGTGTTGAGCTCATTCCAGTAAATGCTCCCCTGACCATACATATTCACGCCTAAGGTCAACGATTTCACGGCAGATCCGTTGAAATCAAACTGATAGTCAAGATTAGCACTGAGTGTATGCATCGGCACATAGGGCACACGTTTTCCATTGTAGTCTACTACGACATTATTTGTATTGCCATCCACCTGCAAGCTGTCCTTAAACTCTTTAAACTGTGAATGAGTCAAACCATAATTGACACTCCATGAGAGGTGATTGTCTATGGCCTTACCACGAGCCGACATTTCCAATCCACAACTGAAGCTTCTGCCGGCATTGACCATCATACGTCCGAAGCCATAGTTGCCAGCCATCACCGACAACTGTTGGTTGCGCAGCTGCATATAAAACGCAGCCACATCCAGCATCACCTTGTGGTCGAAGAGATTCAGATGGACACCCGCCTCGTAATTCCAGCTTTCCTCGGGTTTGTAGGCAATGGTCTTCTTGATCCTATCATAGGTGTCATCATCATGAGGCACGTCATAGTCACCACGCATAGCGTTCTGACTATTGGCATTGATTTCTTTCTGAAGTATGTCGGAGAACATCTGAATATTGAATCCGCCCGCGCGATAGCCTTTGCTCACCGTGGCATAGATGTTGCCAGCGTCGATTTTATAGGTCAATCCAAACTTCGGTAAAATTTGGTCATACGAATCCTTTGCGTCACTAAGAAGATTCGACGTGAGTGTATAGGTGGCTTCTGTACCCATCACATTCGCCGTCATGGCCATTATTGCCTTGGTGTCATAATCGATGCTTACCTGACTATGGTCATAGCGTAGGCCGATGGTAGCCACCAGACGGTCGCTGATCTCATAGTCGGTCTGATGGAAGACACCCATATTGAAATGTGGTGTATGAAACAATCCCGGTACGTTCATCCTCACATCCATGGACACTCCGCCAGCCGCCTCGATGGCAGCTGCGGCGGCTGTCATCGCCCGATCCTGTGTCATGCCCTGCTGCATCATCCTGCCAGCCATAGAGTTCAGCATGGCATTATACATGGCCGTGCGTATGCCATTGGCGATAGGTGCGGTAATACCTTCTCCAAAATTCACTGGAGCCAAGGTCTTGAGCCACTGATAACAGGCAAACGTCCCCGTCGTCCAATGCCAACGGCTGTCCGTTGTACTCTTTGCCACGAGTTCACCGGTAAGGGAATTCTGATGTTGACGCTGGGTAAGGCTCATAAAGTCTACCGGGGTGTAGTCCTGATCCATACACATATAGTCTTTCAGATATTGATAGCTGAAATTGGACATCAGGTCGACACCTGAGAGTTGGTATTTCATCCCAAGCCCCGACAGGAACATATTCCGTCGATAGTTGCTCTGGAAGGTTGTGGAGGGAGCATGGGTGACATTGGCATCGGCATCATAGACTCCATAGGGGAAACCATTTTGTCGCACATACTGGTAGTCGTTGACCCAATCCAAGGAGAAACGATCCGTGGGCTGATACACGAGGCGCAGACGACCTCCACCCTCATTCATCAGATCTGCACGGTCGCCAGTATTGGAGTTGCGGAAAAAGCCATTCTGTCCGTCATAGAAGGCAGCTGCCGAAAGAGCCAATTGATCGGAGAGTTTTGCATAGTGCGAGGCCTCCACATTGCGGTAGAAATGGCTGCCAGCGCTTATTTTAACATCAGTTCCCTGATATCTCATAGGATTGAGACTGTATAAGCGTACGAGTCCACCCTCCGTGTTCTGACCATAAAGTGTACCCTGTGGTCCACGGAGCACATCCACACGTTCCAAATCGTAAGTATGGAAATTTAATGCACTCCTGCTCATCATCGGCACGCCATCCATGTAAAAGGCGACAGCAGGATTGTTGACACGTGACCCAATACCACGTATATACATGGCCGACGTCAGTCTGGAACCATATTCCGGCATGACAAACGATGGCACGAAATTCGACAACTCACGGATGTCGCGCGTCCCACAGCCATTGATATCCTGTGCGGAAAACATGGTTGAGCTGATGGGCTGCATACGCAGGAGGAAGCTCTCCTTTTGCGCCACCACCACTACCTCGTCGATGTCTCGCACGACAGAAGTATCATTTACTACAATATTTTCCTCAATCTTATCAATGTCCACAGCCGATACGTTCAGTGCTAAAGCACTCAACATCATGACAGAAAAAAGAGTTAGTTTATTCATTTTGCATGTTTTTAAGCCTTATCTGTCGCAAACAGGAAACAGGGCGATGAGTATTCGATAACGCAACTGCAAAATTAGGACAACAAGAACAAACTGACAATCCTTATTTATGATGAAATTTGCTCACATGACAGATATTTACTCATTCATCACGCCACAATAGGGGCATTTTCCCTTTTCCTTGATCTGCCTGCCACAGTTTCCACAGATATATTTGTTTCTTACATGTGACAAATAATGGTAGACAGCCCAACCAATATAAACGGCCAAAAGAATATACCCCGCATAATAGCGGGTGGTGAATGAGAAAACAATGTAATTGATCACACACATGGTAGCCACACCAAGGAGATAGGGGATGATTCCTCCAAGTGTGAGATGTCGGAGACAATCATCGACGGTAGCTATCACCAGGATAATAATCATCCATGCCGACAAAACGAACAAAGCCAATGGCCATGGGAGCGAGAATGGGTTGACAGATGGATGATAATAATACTCTATCCATTGTGACGTATCAAACATCTGTATGCTCGTGAAGATGGTGGCAGCCATAGCCACAGAGATAGTGAGCATCGTAGGATAGAATGTGGCGATATCCTTTATGTGGAGGATATGCGTCTTTTTGCTATGCACATGCCTTGCTCCATAAGCACAAAGTACGCTGAGGAAGATCAGCAGGAAAATCAGATGATGCTTGGTTGAGAAAAAATGTATAAATTTTGATATTGTATTGTCAGGAATTACATTTTTCAGCAAGTTCTTCTCACGCACCCATCCAAACTCACTATTATGCTGCGCCACCTGCAACCACACGGAGTCGATCGTGTCGGCGGGCACAATACGAATCTCAGCAACGGCAAGCACCTCATTTCTCATCACGCCGAAGGTGTCTAATGGCATGTTATTCGCTGCTTCCTCGGGTATTTGCACCTGTAAGACAAGACTATCTGTTTTCACCTTGAAATTATAGTTGATGCTATAATGGTGTTTGTTTCTAAAGTCAACAGCCTGTCGTCTGAGAGAGTCGTCCACTGTCCTATTCTCGGGAGCCGGATTTGCCTGTCGCGTATCCACCTGCTCTTTCTGACATGATGTAGCAAAGACAACCATGAGTATCAGTACGAAGAACAAGGGAGAAAGTGCGCTCCACCCTCTCTCATTTGATTTTCCCATCAAAGAAGAAAAAAACATCTTATACATATTACTCCGCATATACTAACATCTGACAATTTCCGCAATCGAATCCAAGCTGGAAAGAGCGACCATCTGGGAGTCTCAGCGACAATGGCTCACGCCATGGTATTTTTCGCACATCCTTGGAACAATACCCCATCAGATGCCGCACACAAT
>FLNZ01005225.1_pt1 | contig 44128 bp, 38 predicted proteins | sample 1140391 | NCBI WGS metagenome assembly FLNZ01 (sample SAMEA3878171, study PRJEB12797) | bioreactor metagenome | biome: Moose rumen | place: Sweden | collected 2011-10 | reverse complement strand
TTTTGCCGGTTACACGCTTTCCAGGCGTGCCTCTTCAACCACTCGAGCACCTCTCCTAAATGAAATAAGCGACTGCAAAAGTATTGATTTTCTATCAATAACAATGCAATCGCTTGTTTTGTTTATAATTCTTTAACGCTATCAGCGCAGTTTGGCCAGTTGATTGAGTTCTTTTGCACACTGCGTAACGGCCTGCCAGTCGGCAGAGGCAACAAGTTGGGCAAGGCGGTCAATGCCAGATGCCACTTCCTGTTCTATCTGTTTGCCCTCGGCAGTGGTGACGTTGGCGCTGAAGTGTATCGTCTCGTAAAGTTGCGTTACTGCCTTCTTGGCCTGCGGGTCAGTGATTTGGCGCGCAAGTCTGTCGACACGCTGACTGTTGTCTGCGATATAGGCATGCTGCCGGGCCTGCTCTGCAAGATCGGCCGCCGTACTCTGGTTTGCCGTATGATGAACGAACAAACGTATGGCATAGAATACGAACACAAGCAGATATACAGTGAGCACTATCGTTGTGTAGTGGTCGGCAAGGAAGGAACTCTGCTGCGTTACTGTGTCTGTGGCAGAGCCAACGGTCTCGTTGACTACAGTGCCGAGGCTGTCGGTAGAAAGGTTGCCGATGCTGTCGGGCAACGCCTGCTGCACAGCGCCTGTGATGTTGCTGACGATGCTGTTCACCTTGTCGCTGGTAGCCTGCACCATTTCTGTGGCACGGCGCAACACCATTCCGTAATATATTGCCACAACACTGAGCACAGTCTGCACAGCAAAATAAGACAGGCAAACATAATTTGTGGTGAGGCTATACACTTCGTCGCTGTCTTGCGGCACTCGGAAGATAGCCACGCAAGCCACGACAAATGAGAACATACAGAATCCATATGACATCCATTCTACAGCGCCGCGTGTCTCTGCATCGGTCCACGCAAAGAAAAGGATGTTGAGCACGATGAGCACAAGCAGCATCAGTGCTGAGGCGGTGATTTTACTAAATCTCATAGTTGTCTCGAATTACATTGTTGGTGGTGTTGGCGGTGTTGGGGGAGCCGACGGCGTAGGCCGGGCGAAGAGTTGCTGCAATTCGGGCACGCTACTGGCTGCTGCCCACTGTGGCATGCCCTCACGCCAAACTAATGTGTTGGGCGTCAACTGTCCCGTCGGGACATACTGTGCCAACTGCTGCATTGGCATTGGGCCCACCTGCTGATTGTTCAGATAAATGTAGAACTGCATCATGGGGGGCGGTGCTGCGGCGGGCTGTGCATACTGCTGCGGCTGCTGTTGCATCATGGGCTGACCCATCATCTGCTGGCCCATACCGAAGAACGAGCCTGCGGCAGCCATACCCATGCCAATGCCTGCGCCAATACCTGCGGTGCCCTGGTTGGCAGCCATTGTCTTCATAATATCAACCTGCTGCTGAGCAGCCCACTTGTCGCCAAGGATGTCCATCACTTCAGAGTCGGCAGAGGCATTGCCAAGTTTGGCTTCATAGGCGCGACGAACTTCGTCGTCCATGTCAACTTCGATCTTGGAAATGGAGAAGTTGTCCAGTTTGACACCATAGTCGGACATTATCTCTGCTATGATCGGCGTGATGATGTTCGACAACTCGCGCTGCTTGCTCTGTATGCCCAGTATCTCGCCTTCACGCTCATTGAGCGCAGTGACAAGTTCGGTCACTATTGTTTCGAGGAACTCGTGCTTGAAGTAGTCTTCTATCTCCTCAGGGCCGAACGACGGCATATTGTTGCCTATCAGTTTACTGAGGAACTTGGGGCCATCCTCAACACTCACCTTATAGGCACCGCGAGCGAACACCTTGGTGGCCACGCGCAACTTCTTGTCGCGCACCTGCATTTCTCCGGAAGCCCACAGCATTTCCTGGCTGATGGCTGTACGCACGAAGAATACACGGCAACGGAATGTGCTGATGCCGCCAGTGAAGGCATTGCGTATACGGCTGATGAACGGATAGTTCTCCGTGGTCAACTGATAGCGTCCGCTCTCCTTGAACACCTGCTGTATCTGGCCGTTCTTTACGAAGATGGCCTGCTCGCCAGGATTTACAGTAAGGATGGTATTGGTGTTGAAGTCCTCGTCGGGATGGAGCGATATCATCTCGCCCGCAGAGCCTACATTTTGTAACGACTCGGCCCAATTCTTCTGACCGCCGACGTAGTTGGCTTCTTTAGGGTCTTTCTTGAAAAATCCCATAGTCAATTTGTTTTATGTGTTACGCAGCGCATGCTGCAATTATGAATTAGGAATTACGAATTGTGAATTAGGGAACGGGGAATTCAGGAACCTCATAGGTGAGGTTGAGGTGCAGATTGCTTTGTGCAGACTGACGCTTGTGCTCCTGGAATTCCGTCCAGCGGTTGCGGAACTTCTTGCGGATGATGCGGTTAACGATAGCACGTATTATAGCATCGATACTGCCCGTAATCAGGTAAATAAGTCCGTATAGCAGAACACCAAGGAAGTAACCCAGTATGCCGAGTATCACCAGAGTGATAACACCGCTCCAGAACGAATTGTTGAATGCCGCAATGACAATGCCGATAAGGATTAGCGCAATGACACCCATCACAATCCATGTCACAGGTTTCATGCTGGTATACTTCGGCTGTTCGTGGAAGAGTTCGGCTGTTGGTATGCCGCCGAGGTTAAACCACCAGTTGTCGCCACTTGCCGTTCCGATGAACGTATATTCCTGTCCGTTGTACTCAACAACTTCTTCGACTACCGGCAAGCAGTAGTAGACAGGAGTAGGAGGATATGAGCCGATGTCAGTATGCGAGAACTCGTAGCGGTTTTCCGAAGCAGACTGCTCACGGGCTATAACTTCTGTGTCGCGGATGTCGTCGCTATTGAAATTGACCATTTCCTGCGTGTTGAAGTGAGTCTCATAGTCCTCAAGCAGCATGTAAGGAGTGTCGCAGAGGCGCTCAAAGAAGTCGCGGCCGTACTTACACATCGGGAAAATGGCACGCTCCTTGGCCTGGCCGTACTCACGGGCCCAGAAGTACTTGCGCTTGATGCTGACAACCTTCAGATTGTCGAAGATGTCAATGTCGCCATGCTCCATGAGCCACTGCATAAAGTACTCATGGTATTTCTCCTTAGTAACGGTAAACTTGGCCAGTCGCTCAATGAGTACATTATCATCGAAGTCGCTGTTGCCGCCATTAAGGCGCACAGACTCCTTACAGTAGCGGCAATAAGCCCAACTGGAACTGATAATATCTTTCGGTCCGAGCGGATTGCGGCAGTTAGGACAGTCAAGTTTCTGAACAGTAAGCCCTACCTGAGGAGCAGTAGACTGCTGCTGAGGCTGCTGGGCAGCATACTGAGGCTGTTGTGGCGCTCCATAGGGTGCTCCCTGAGGTGCGTAATATCCTGGCTGTGGCGGAACCGCGCCGCCTACTGGCGGAGGTACTGCGCCCGGTGCTGTCGGCGGAACTGCACCACCTACTGGCGGAGGTACTGCGCCTGGGGCTGTTGGCGGAACTGCACCGCCCACTGAGGGAGGTACTGCAGAATTGCTCTGCGAATAGTTTTCGTTCTCCATAATATAATTGTTTTACGTTAAAAGTTCTGTTTTATTGCTCTGAGCACAAAGGTATGTTTTTTTGGAGTTAACGTATTGCATTGCAACTCAGAGCAATTAAAATTATAACAACTTTTCAAAAAAAAAACACTTGTTAACCCTTAAAATATCCGATTCTTCGCGCTTATAACAAGAATACGCATCCTATTTTTTTGCACGTTAGGAAAAAGTAAAGTAATTTTGCCGCGCAAACATATCATATATTAATAGGTACATGAAGAGACAACTTGCAACGATATTGGCATTTTTTGCTGTGAGCAGCATTACGTGGGGAGCAAAGGCTCTGCCCGGATTGCAGAAGTATGTACAACCCGACGGGAGCGTAATTGCCGCAGAACTGATAGGCGACGAGCACCACCACTGGCTTCAGACTGCCGACGGTGTGCTGCTTGTAAACACCCACGGAGCATGCTATGTGGCGAGCATAGCAGACGACGGCTCTCTGCAGGCTACGAACATTCTTGCGCACCAAATGCCGCAACGCACAAAGGCTGAGACGGCCGCCGCGATGAGACAGCAAGAGAGGATGGCACTTTGGACGGAACGAGGCAGGAGTCTTGCCGCTGAAGCCATGCGCCGCGAGCCTGCAATAGGCACTGACGCCACTGCTCCATACCTGCCTCACACTGACTCGCCACGTGTGCTGATAATTCTGGCAGAATATCCCGATCAGCAATTTACTGTTGCCAACCCCATTGCCTCTTTTGAGCAGTATTTCAACGGTGATACGCAAGTAGACCTCGGCCAGAGCGAGAACCGCAACGCCATGAGCGTAAAGAAATACTTTGAAGGCTCCAGCATGGGGCAATTCTCTCCCCAGTTTGACATTGTCGGCCCGGTAATGCTGTCCGACAACATGGCTGTCTACGGCAACAGCGACAACCTGTCACTGCTGGGCCGCCACGCATGTGAGGCAGTAAAATCACAAATAGACGATTTCGACTTCAGTATCTACGACAACGACGGCGACGGAAAGGCAGAACTGGTTTGCATCATCTACGCAGGATACGGAGAAAACGAAGGCGGCGCAACGGAAACGATGTGGGCAAAGGCACAGCGCGTGGGCTATGCTGTCAACGATACGATAAGCATCAACCGCTTCTGTTGCAGCAGCGAACTGGCATTTGCGCCAAGTACGTATACTGCATACAATATCAGCCCGTGGCCATGGATTAACGGCATCGGCGTGTTCTGCCATGAGTTCTCCCATTGTCTCGGACTGCCCGACCTATACCCGCAGACGGCAGCATCGCGCAGCGTGAACAACCAGAATATGGAAGACTGGTCGTTGATGGACGGCGGCCTGTACTTGAATAACGGATTTGCGCCATGCGCCTACAACGCATGGGAACAAGAAGTGATGGGCTGGACAGAGATAACGGCAATCAGCGAGCCACTCCAGTCGGTGAGCATATTGCCTGTGCTGGAAGGCGGAGAAGCATATAAAATCGTAAATCCTGCCAACGACAACGAGTTTATAGTGATGGAAAACATACAGCGGCGAGGATATAACAGCCGCGCACGCGGGCACGGACTTCTGGTGTATCATATTGACTATGCGAGCAGCAGTGTCAACATGAACGACAGTCCTAACAACATCGCCGGACATCCGCGCGTGGCCGTGGTGCCTGCCGACTCGCTTGTAATATCATATTATCAGGTGACAGGACGTGGATACAACGGCACGTACTCTGCTACAGAACACATCACGAGCGAAGGCGGCGACCCGTTCCCAGGCACCAGCAACATCACGCAACTTACCGACAGCATGCACCGTCCGAATTTCCTTTTCTACACTAATGCCGAAACCGGCGACAGCATAGAATACTGCCTTACAGGCATAGCAGAAGATACGGAGACGGGCATCGTTACATTCTCCATCACCAAGGGGGACGGCAGCGAGACTGCCATCGCAGCACCGCGCGCAGAATATACTGCCGTGAGGGATGACGATGCCGTATTCACTCTTGACGGACGTCGCATATCCGCAGCCAACAGGCAGCGTGGAATATACGTAAAAAGAAACAAGAAAATCATTGAATAAGGTACTACTTGTCTACACTGGCGGCACCATTGGGATGAACCGCAACCCACAGACTGGTGCCCTGGAGCCTTTCAACTTTGCGCACTTGCTGCATAACGTGCCGGAATTGAAGCAATTCGACATGCATATTGACACGTTTCAGTTCCAGCCGCCCATTGACTCCAGCGATATGTCGCCGGCACGATGGACAGAACTGAGCCACGTCATCAGCGATAACTACGCAGAATATGACGGCTTCGTCGTGCTGCACGGCACAGACACGATGGCATATACAGCATCAGCACTGAGTTACATGCTGGAGAATCTTACAAAGCCTGTAATCTTTACAGGCTCACAGTTGCCTATTGGCCAGTTGCGCACCGACGGCAAGGAAAATCTGATAACGTCTATCGAGATAGCAGCAGCAAAGGATGCCGACGGGCACGCCAAGGTTCCTGAGGTCGGTATCTATTTTAACGGCCGACTCTTGCGCGGCAACCGCACTACGAAACAAAGTGCCGACGAGTTTAACGCTTTCGAATCGTTCAACTATCCACATCTGGTCGATGCAGGAGTGAACATCACATACCACACGCAGCGGATGTTGCAGCCTAAGTGGGACAAGCCCATGCGCCCACACTTCAGACTTGACAACAACGTGATAATCTTCTCATTGTTCCCTGGCATACGCGAAGACCTTGTTCGCCACATCATTGCCACGCCAAATCTGCGCAGCATCGTGATGCGTACATTCGGCTCGGGCAATGCGCCCCGGCGGCCATGGGTGATACATGCCTTGCGAGAGGCTACGCGCCAGGGAAAAGTGATTGTCAACATCAGCCAGTGCATGCAGGGCTGCGTGGAAATGAGCCGCTACGGCACTGGCTACCAACTGCAGGAAGCAGGCGTGGTGAGTGGCTACGACTCTACGGTGGAGAGCGCCGTTACAAAACTCATGTTCCTACAGTCGCACTTCAGCGACGCGGAAGAAATTCGCCGCAAGATGAACGAAAGCATCCGCGGCGAAATAAGCGTAAATATTTAGTCTTAATATAATTTCGGCCAGTCTGACAGACTGGCCGAAATTTTTAGTATTCTATGCGCAGAGGGCAGTTAAGAGCCTCCTTGAAACCAAGAATACGCTGTCCCCATTCCTGTTGTGTGCGGCAGTCGAACTTGCTCCACGCCGAGCCCCAGTAGTAGGTGACTCGCTCGCCGGGCTTAACGCCGCGCTTGATGGCAAGTGCGTGACCGGCAATGCCGTTCGTCTGACCAGGATTGTCTGTCATCTTTGTCTCAATACCTGCTGTGGGGAACAGTACTCCTACGAATATCTGGAAGTTCTGTCCTGCAGGATTGTCGGTCGGGTCGGCGTATTGCACATAGTCGCTACCCAGCACGGCGCTCTGCTTGTCTTCGTTGTGAATGACACAGCCCGATGCAACATCGATATTCTTCGTTGCACCCTCATACCACACTGTCTGCTTATTGAAGTTCGACCCTTTGTCGAGCGACAGCAGGCGGTGCTCCGTAATCTGCTCGCCCTGATAATCCGTAGGATGATAGGTGAGCGCAACCGTAAAGCGCAGAGGGCCGTTGTCAAGCAGTTCGTATTCCTTGTAACTGTAAGGGAAGACGATGTTGTTGCCATCCATCAGTGCTGGCGCACCGCATCCGAGCGACGGACCCACTTTATAGCAGTCCAAACCATGTCCATGGTCGAAGTGATAGGTTGTTGCTTCTTCCATTGCCAGTGCCTCCTCGGTCTTACCTTCTTTCCTAAGTTTCTCAATACGCGGATGATTGGTAAGTTCCACGTAATAGCGCTGCTCAACTTCCAGGTCGGGAGTGTTCTTAACCCAGACATCGTTGCCAAAGGCACGCTCACCACTGCGCTGCAATGCCGGGCCGTAGAGGCGATAGGCGCCACGGTCGTTCTCCCATGCAATGTCGTCGACGCGCTCAGGATACATGCGGCCATAAACAGTATTGACAACAGGGCGCGGCTGTCCCTTCACAATCTTGTAGGTTGCCGTACCGCACGGGCGCACAGCAGCGTCGATAAGCAGTTTGCCGTCGTAGGTAAGTTGATAGGGAACTTCCTGATTGACAGCATTGATTACCTTAACCAGACGGCCACCACTCAGGTCAAGTTGCGAGAACACGCGGTGAGCATCAAGTTCAATTACTTCCTGACGCGCCACTTCTGTATCATTGTGTACCGTGACGGTGACGACTTTTGCGGCATCAGCCAAAGCATTGTCGAAGCGCACCTTCTCACAAGCAGCAAGCAGAAAAGCACCTGTGCCGAAGTTGGCAGTATTCTGAGCAGAGAGTTGCTGCCCGGGAATGGCTTTCTCGCCAATGGGCTGGACGTAGCCAACAGAGCCGTCGCTCTGCAGGGCAACGGTAGTGAGATAGCGCCATGCGTCAAGGGCTACGCGCTCATACTTGTCGCGTTCGAGCAGGCCGTTGTTGATTCCCCACAACAGGCCGTAGCAGAAGAAAGCCGTGCCACTGGTTTCGGGGCCTTCCGCCTGACGTGCGTCAAGCATGGAACGAGTCCAATATCCTTCCTTTTGCTGACACTGGGCAACAGCCTCTGCCAACTGCTGGAAGCGTGTTTTAAAGAGGATATAGCGGCTGAAACTTTCGGGAGTGTCCTGCAAAACCTTTGCGAGGGCTGCCAATGCCCATCCGTTGCCACGTGCCCAGAAATCTTTCTTTCCTGAATTTGTCTTATGCTTTGGATAGATGTACTTGGCATCGCGGAAATACAAGTGGTCGTCCTTGTCCCAAAGCAGCGAGTCGGCATACTTGAAGTTGCGCGTCATGGAAGCAAGATAGGCAGCGTTGCCAGTCTGCTTGTAAAGTTTGCTGAAAACAGGCATACCCATATAGAGCGCGTCAACCCACCACCAGAAATCGGTCTGAGCGAGATTGGTCTGGAAATCAATAACATCGCGAGTGCGCGCCACTTTGTGAGCGGCAGGCGCAACCTCATTCAGGTCGAGATATGTCTGAAAACAAATCTGCCAATCAGCAAAAAGCACATGATGGTTGTCTTCTCCGTAAGTCTGGTAGTTTTTTACCCACATCTGCTTATTGCCGCAGCCGGCGCCACGCCAGTTATTATGGCGCGCCCACTTGTCGCTGTATTCATACCAACGCGCATTGCCTGTGAGGCGACAGGCCTCCATGTTGCCCGTATGATATGCGGCATCATCCCAGAAAGCACGTGTCTCCGGACTTGCTGTCTGCTGATAATGGTCGTTGACCATCGTCAACACCTGCATTGCTGTAGGTTCTTGTCGCTTTACTTCTTGTTTCACTTTCTTCTTGGCGGCAGATGCTGTCAGCGCCACCACCGTAAGCACTGCAAAAAACAGAATTCTCTTCATTGGTGTATTTTTATTACTGTGATTGTCGTTTACCGCGCAAAAATACATATTTTTATTTATTTTATATGTTTTATTTCTGAAAAAGCATAATAAAAACCTTATTTCGCTGGTGCGAAGTGATGAAAATTTACGTACCTTTGCTGCCGAAAATAACGCGGATTACAACACCTATTATTAATTAATAATGAAGAAAATATTATTGCTACTGTCAGCCACGGTCTTGGCAGTGCCGCTGTGGGCTCAATTCAATACAAATAAATCGCGCAGCCGCTACAGCCATTCCGACACGGAAAAGTACTATGGCCTGCGACTGGGCATGAACTATGCATCGACCAGCAGTGACGACCACTTCTTCGACAGCAGCGGGCGCAGCGGTCTGGCTATTGGGGCCGTGTATGGCTTCCAACTTGCAAACAACACGCCCTTATGGCTTGAGAGCGGACTTTTCTATTCCGAAAAGGGAGGAAAGACACACCATCTATGGGGCTTCATCGATGAGAAAGTGACCTACAGGCTGACCTATCTGCAGTTGCCTGTGGTGATAAAGTACAGTTTCAATGTTGACGACGACTTCTATGTGATGCCTTTTGTCGGAGGATATCTGGCCACGGGCATAGCAGGAAAGACAAAATACTACACGACGCGCCAGGTAGAGAGTTCGTTCAACAGCGATGGCTTTCACCATTTCGACGGAGGTCTACGGCTGGGATGCGGTGCCGAGTACAAGATGCTATATGCCGAAGTGGGCTACGACCTTGGACTGGCCAACGTAAGCCATAGCGATTTTGACAGCGCACATACACAGAGTTTCTTTGTGAATATCGGTGTCAACTTCTAACAGAAAAAACCAATTAACGATTTCACTATTTTCTGATTGACTATTTTACAATAATATTTCATCAACTTCCCGAACAATGACGTTATACCCCAAACTGATACTTGACGCACTGCAGACCGTAACGTATGCTGGCACCAAGAAGAATCTTGTAGAAAGCGGGATGGTGGCCGACCAGCCGGCGATTGACGGCCAGACGGTAAAAGTGATACTGGAATTTCAGCGCGACACCGACCCTTTCCTGAAATCTACGGTCAAGGCTGCCGAGGCCGCAATAAAATATCACTGCGGCAAGGACGTGGAAGTTGAGATAGTCACCGAGTTCAAGTCGAAGCCTCGCCCCGAAGTAGGGAAAATGTTGCCTGAAGTGAAAAACATCATCGCAGTAAGTTCCGGCAAAGGAGGCGTCGGGAAGAGTACCGTTGCAGCCAACCTCGCCATAGCACTGGCACGCCTCGGATACAGCGTAGGACTTCTGGATGCAGACATCTTCGGCCCGTCGGTGCCCAAGATGTTCAAAACAGAAGATGCACGGCCATATGCTGTCAGCATAGACGGCAGGGACCTGATAGAACCTGTAGAGAAATATGGCGTACGACTGCTTTCCATCGGCTTCTTTGTAAGTCCCGACACGGCAATGCTCTGGCGAGGCGGAATGGCGTCAAATGCCCTGAAGCAGTTGATTGCCGACGCAAACTGGGGCGAACTGGACTATTTAATACTTGACACCCCACCAGGAACATCAGACATCCACCTCACCCTGCTGCAGACACTTGCCATCACTGGCGCCGTGATAGTATCCACTCCGCAGCAAGTGGCTCTGGCAGATGCACGCAAGGGCATAGACATGTATCGCAATGAGAAAGTCAACGTGCCCATCCTCGGACTTGTAGAGAACATGGCATGGTTTACACCTGCCGAACTGCCACAAAACAAGTACTACATCTTTGGGCGCGAAGGCTGCAAGCAGTTGGCCGAGGAGATGCACGTTCCGCTGTTGGCACAGATACCTCTGGTACAGAGCATTTGCGACGGCGGAGACAGCGGAGAGCCTGCGGCGCTGACCAGCGACACAATGACGGGACTGGCTTTTGTCAACCTGGCGCAGGCTGTAGTAACGGTAGTAAACAGGAGAAACGCCGAACTGCCAAAGACAAAAATTGTAGGAACAGAATAACAATAAACGCTTCCGTCGCATGAGACTAAAGTGCATTGCAACAATATTGCTCTGCGTCTTCTGTCAGCAGAAGGCAGCAGCAGCCCCTGACTTCGAGACAGGCAAGAACTACCGTATCGTTTGCCGCCAGTTTCCAAGCGGCTGTGTTGCAGACGGAGCGACCATAGGCCAGCAGTCGCCGCTTTTCTATCTCACCACGGCGACAACCGACCCCGAGGCATACTGGATTATGGAAGAGGCAGGCGGCGGTCTCTACTACATACGCAATGCCAAGACTCGCCAATACGTCACCTACGACGGTGTACGCGAAGGTTCCACACGGCGCTACGTCTCCATGACCGACACGTCAAACGGTAACTATTCGCGCTGGACTTTCACCCATCAGGACGCAGGCTATTTCGTAATACGCAATGCCGGCATGACAGACCACATCTGGGATGTGCGAGTGGGCTCATACGTCGTGGGTACATACTCCAATGCAGGAGCAGGCAACAGCAATCAACTCTTTTCCTTCTACGACGAGACCGGCACAGCAGTAGAAGACGTATTCTCCACTGGCGACCCATTAAGCGGCATAATCTCCAGTCTCACGCTGGGCAACTGTAGTCCCGTCTACGTAAAAGACGGTGGCGGCTACTATCTACAGCCTATAGACCTTAGTCATTTCGGCACCGACCTTCCGCTCACAGTCAGTTACACTCTCCACGAAGGGTGCGGCCCGCTGCAAATCGACGGCACTGTAGTGGAAAGCGGCGAGACATATACCTTCAGCAATGTCAAGGGAGGCAGCGGATACTCGCTGACCGCCACGAGGGCTGACGGCAGCACACAGAGCATACGCCTCACGTTCACCTCGCTCCCCGTGGTTCGACTGTACGGCTCCTTCGGCAACGACTACACTCAGGGAAAGATTGCCGTACAAGAGCCCGATGCCGCGCAGTACGAGCCGCAACACATGAAAGCCAAATGGAGAGGCGGTATCACCAACGGCACCGATAAGCACAAGCGCAACTACCACATAAAATTCCTCACTGCCGACGGCGAGAAACTCGAACAGAAATTCTTCGGCCTGCGCAACGACAACTCCTGGCTTTTGGAAGCATGCCAGGTGGACATGAGCCGAATTCGCAACAGGATGATTACCGACCTGTGGAACGACTACTCCACCCCACCCTATTATGCCGACATGGAACCGAAGGCGCGCACCGGTACGCGCGGCCGTTTTGTAGAACTGGTGCTCAACGAAGAGTATCGCGGCATCTACTGCATGACGGAAGCCATGGACCGCAAGCAGATGAAACTGAAGAAATACGACGAACTGACCAACACCGTCTATGGCCAACTCTGGAAGTCAAAGGACTGGAGTTATGCTGTCTTCATGGGCCACTATTCCAACCGCAACACCTATCCTGCCACTGCGCCGGCCAACTTCAGCAACACGTCAGAGTCGTGGGACCAGTACTACGTGAAATATCCCGACATTGAAGACGTATACCCCACCAACTGGCAGCCGCTGTGGAACGCCGTCAACTTTGTATGCACAGCCTCTGACGCCACATTCCGCGAACAGGCGGCCACACGTTTCGACATGCCGCTGCTCATCGACTACTACATACTCCTTGAGACTGTTCTCTCCACAGACAATCACGGCAAGAACATGTATTTTGCCATATACGACAAGACCGCAGACCAGCGCATCACCTTTGGCATCTGGGACCTGGATGCCACGATGGGCCAGCGCTGGAGCGATGCCTACTACCACTCGTCCCTTATGAAGCCAGAGCAGGACTACACTGCATACATCACCGCCAATGAGCATGGCGACTACAACCTGTTCCGCCGTATGCGCCTCACCAATGCCGACGACTTCAATATGCAGGTGCGCCTTCGCTACCGCGACCTCAGAAACGGTTATCTTGCAACAGAATCAATAATAGAACGGTTTGAAAAACAGTTGTCGGAATTTAAAACCTGCGGAGCAGACCAGCGTGAATACGCAAAATGGAACGGCGACACCGACATCAACCGACTGACACTGAACTTCGACACCGAATTTGAATATCTGAAAACCTGGATAACACGGCGCATGAATTATCTGGACAATACGCGCTTCGACATCGCCTCATTGCCAACGAGCATTGAGATGCTGAGAAACGCCGAAGCGGCACCTGTCCCGACGGGCAAGGCCTACGACCTTACCGGCCGTCCTATCCCTGCTTCTGGCAACTATCGTGGAATAAAGATTGTCGGAGGACGCAAGATTTTCAAGCGCTAACAGCGCATGGATAAAGGGTAAGGGAAACGCCTCCGCTGTTATTAAAAATGCCACTGCTGTTTTTTTAAACGCCAGCGCTGTTTTTAAAATCGTCAGCGCTGTTTTTAAAAAAATTACAGCTGCTAAAATTTTCGCTGCTGCATCGGGCGTTATTCCTGCTCGTCTGCAGCACGACGGTGGCGCAGATATTCTTCATGCTCTATAACATGGCGACGGGCAAGCGCCACCTGATAGCGATAGACCAGACATGCAATGAAGAAATAGACAAGTACCTGCAGCCACAGCACATGGTATTCAAGCATGGTATCGCCCAGCGTGGCTCCCATGGAGTTCATACGGACATAGGCACGCACGCCGAATGTTGACGGGAAAAGCCATGAGACTCCCTGCCAAAAGCCAGGGATGTTTGACTGCGGCCAGGAAACACCACTGAGAAACAGCAGAGGCACTGAGACAAACACCACTATCAACATCACGTTCTCACGATAGCGCACCATACACGACACCGTGATACCAAAGAAAATGCATGCCAAGATGTACGGCACCATCAGAGCGAGCAGATCTTGCCACTCAGCCATACACGGAAAGTGGAAGAGGCGGGGAACGCAGACCGTAAGCCAGATTCCCATCAGCGCATAAATCATAAAGTAGCATAGCGACTTGCCGAGGACTATGCGGAAAGTGCCATGATAGTGGCGCTGTACGGGGACAAGGTCTTGATAGCGATTAGACTCGCGCGCAGTACCTGCCGACAGTCCTATGCCAAGTACCAGCGTCTGCTGCAGGATAAGCATAAGCACTCCGGGCAAGATGAACGAGCCATAGCCGCCGGAAGGATTATATATGGCTACGCCGTCGTAGGCAAGCGGCTGAATTTGTATCTCATCTTCACGCTGTGTATAGTGGCCGGACAGGGCCACCTGCAAGTTGCTGTTCATCTCCTGCGACACGCTAACTGCCGTCTGATATGCTGCCTTGTAGGTAAGCATGAGGCTCATGTCGCAATACACGCTCACTTCTGTCTGCTGCATGTTGTAGAGGCGCTCCTGGAAATCGGCAGGAATGACATAGATGGCCTTCACGGCCTGACGGGCCATCAGCGCACGCGCAGCCTCAATGTCGCCCACCTGATATGCTATGCGCACATCGGGCGAAGCATCGCACATGCGCACAAACTTACGGCTCAGGTGGGAATGGCTGTTGTCTACCACTGCCACTGGTACTTCATGCACTACCTCATTGTTGTATATCCATGAATAGAGAAGCGGATAGATCAGCGGTACGAGGATGAAAAAGATAAGCACTCCCTCATCGCGCACAGTCTGTCGCATCTCCTCACGCCATATCAGGCATGCGTCGCGCGCACCTTCTATTATATTATGGAATATAGACATAGGTGAGCATTGCTTTTTTCAGATTTCTTATAACCAGCATGGGAAGCATGACAAATGCTGTCAGCGCCGCCACATGCCACCACGCATCGAGCAGCGGAAAGTCGTTGAGTATGCTGATTTGATAAATCATATAATAGTGGCGCAAAGGGAAAAGCCACGCCAGCGACTGCAAAGGACTGTCCATGCCCATGACGGGAAAAGCGGAGCCTGCCATGGAGAAACTGAGCACCGCCCACAGCGAACAGACACTCATTGACATGCGCAACGAAGGCATCAGTCCGAAAGCAAAGACTCCAAAACCCTGCGCTGCCAACACCTGCAGCAAAGCAAGCATGACGATACGCATCCAGCCTCCGGGATGGGGGAAATGCAAAATGCCAAACACGTAGCAGGAATAGCCCAGCGCTATAGTGAAGAAGATGAGTCCCTGCGGCAGGAGTTTTCCTGTCAGGGCTATCATTATGTTGTTATTAGCCGCTTCAAGCCACTGCCTGGAACGGTTGAACTTAAGTTCCGTTCCTATGCTGTAGGCCGTGATAAGGAATATGAACAGCATCAGTACGCCAGGCACCAGCGTCGTTGACAAATAGACATTATAGTCGACGGCAGAATTGGCTATAGGGTGCAAGTCAATGGCTATCGGCTGCAAGAAGGTCTGTATTTGCCGGTCGGTATATCCACGGGCACGCATCGTAGCCTGCCCCACTGCCGCAGAGCCGAGTGTACTGATTGTCTTAAGATCACGATAAAGCAGCGCACCGGACGTAATTGACGTCATGGAATAATAGAAAGAAATGCGCGGCTGCCTGCTGCTCAGCAAATCGCTTGCAGTACCCTTTGGGATGAAGAGGAAAGCGTATATCTCACCTTGCTGTATGGCCTTGCGTGCCTCAGAAGCGGAAGGATAGCGCGCCACGACGTGGCTCGTCTGGAAACCGTCCAGACGGCGCACCAGGCTGCGTGAAGTAGAACTGTTGTCAAGGTCGACTATTCCGATTGGCATTCCCGTGGGTTGTCCTTCATGCATCATAGAGGTGAAGAAGAACGTCGTAAGAAGCGGAAACACCACCATGCAGAAGAAATACATCGGATTGTGACGCAGAATGTCACATTCGCGAAGCGCCACTTGCAGCAGTCTGCTCCAATCCTGCCAGCGCGGAGACGGCTGGCGCCCTGTAGGCTTCATGGCAGCAAATCTTATCTCCTACTCCTTTATCACCAGCGACATTCCGGGACGCAAGCCCTCCATCGGCTCTGTGGGGCGCGCTTTCACCTCGAATGTCTTCAAGTCGTACTGTCCGCTGGCTTTTGTTGCCTTCCACACGGCATACGAGCCCTGGTCTTTCATGTAGTAGACCTTCATCTTGACCGTCTTGCCGAAAGCAGGCACATAGGCGTTGAAGGTGCTGCCGACTGCCATGCCTTTCAGTTGGTCTTCGCGAACATTGAATGTACCCCACATATCTTTCATTACGGCAATAGACATAATGGGCGAGCCGGTGCCGACAAGTTCGCCGACCTTAGGATACACTTCGCTGACCTCACCTTCCATCTGGGCTGTCTGAACAGTCTCGTTTATATACGAATTGACCTCGTCGACGACACCATTGGCACGCCCGACGAGCGCCGCAGCAGCCATCTTGTCTTCACGCCGTGCGCCATTTACTGCCATATTGTACTGGCTTTCAGCAGCCTTTGCCTGAGCCTCCATGGCCTTGTAGTTGGCGTATGCCTCGTCACGTTTCTGGGCGCTCATCACGCCCTCGTCGTACAGACGCTGCACGCGCTGATATGACTTTTCGGCTATTTCAAGACCGGCCTTGGCCTGCTGCCAAAGTTGGTAAGCGCCCTGAACCTGCTCCTGACGGGCACCATTCTGAGCCATCTGCTCCTGAGCAGAGGCAGCACTCCTGGCGCTTTGCGCCTGCTCCATCTTGGCTCGGACTTCCGGTGCATCAAGAATGGCCAACGTGTCGCCGACTTTCACATAGTCGCCCTCCTTGACACGCAGTTCAAGTATACGACCGGGCACTTTGCTTGACACACGATACTCTGTCACTTCTACCTGCCCTTGAATAACTTCCGGCTCGCGGCCAAAGGCAAAGAAGCCTACTACGGCCACTATGGCTACCACGGCAGCAAAGCCGATTATGGCCATTAGGATATTGTTGTGCTGTGATTTTGCTGACATATTTTTTATTACTGATTTTGCAATGAAAAAACTATGGGGCCAAGGTGCCCAGTGCCTTCTGAAGATTTGTTTGCGAGAGTTTAACTTCGATCTCGGCGTCTATCTTCTGCGACTGAGCCTGAAGCCAGGCCGTCTGCGCTTCCATGACGGTTGTAGAAGAGATTACTCCCTCGCGAAAACCGATGTTTGCCGTGCGAAGATTTTCCTCGGCCTTGCTGATACTCGTTTCAGCAAGGGCAAGACGCCTCTCCGCCTCACCGACACGGAAACTGCTCTGGTTGACCTGGAGTTCTATCTTCTCACGAGCCTCGTCAAGTTCGAGTTCTGCCATGGTGGTTGCGCCCTTAGCCGCACGGACTTTATAGGCTACGTCTCCCCAGTTCCATATCGGCACGCGCACCAGTACTCCGACATTCCACGCTCCGGCAAACTTCCTTTCAAAGCCATTGTAGAGATTGGGATTGCTTATCATATAGCCGCCCATGAGAGCCACTTGCGGTAAATTGCCTGCCCGAAGTATATTGGTGGCCTGGCGGCTGATGTCTACGGTATTTTGCAACATTCGTAACTCCGGGCGGCGGCTTACTGCCGATTCTACATCGACATTCTCCGCAGAGACTTTGCTGTCAATGCTTACAATATTCTCGTCGGCAAGAACAACATTCTCGTTCATAGGGATTCCGCAGAGTTGGAGCAGATTCATGCGCGAGAGTGTGAGTCCGTCGTCTACCTTTGCCAGTGTCATCTCGGCCTCATTCACCTTTACGCTGACCGAAAGGCCCTCGCTGCGTGTTGCCACCCCCTCGGCTATCATCTTCTGGACGTCGGCATCCAGTTTCCTTACAAGTTCAAGATAACTTTTTGCAAGTTTCTGCTTATGGCACAAGGAAACCACCTGCCAGTAGGCCTGATCTACAGTGTAAAGCGTCTGTTGCTGTACTGTTTCCGCATTATTGGCTGCCATCTTTACGCCAAGGTCGGCAATACGATTGGCTGCCACAATACTACCGCCCATGAAAACCGGCTGTACCAACGTCACAGCACCGGCCACGATATTCCTGGAATCTGTGCGGAATGCGTCGGCAATACCACTGCCGAGCATGTTGAGCATCGGCACTGCTCCCGTCGGGATGGCTCCTGCCAGCGCCGGAGCCTGCGTAGCCAGCAGCGCTCCTGCATAGGTTCCCAGATTGTTGAGTGCCGACTTCTGGTCGTCATTGAGAATGGAAATCTCACGGCTCGTGTATTCGTAGCCGCCAATGGCACTGACGTGAGGCAAATATTTTGTTCGTGCCGACTTGCGCAGATTAGCCGCCACTTCCTGCTTGACACGCGAGGCGGTCATCTGCTTATTGCCAGCAATGGCTAATGCTCGACAACTATCGAGGCTCAACACACGCTGAGCCTCCGACGACAGAGTCACACCTGTCAGCAGGATAAGAAATATTATCCTGTTCATTAGTGATATTACGCTTTTATTTCTCCAATTCGATAGCGCGCGAACCGATTTCGTGGTTGTCTGCTATAACCTGTACGGTATAGCGGCCTGGCATAAGAGTCGTCTGCGGAACAATAACATCCATCATACGCTCCTGGCCAGTATATTCCACATCCTGTTTTGCAGTATAGGCTACGCTGGTACCGTCGACAGTGCACGTACCACCGCCACCGTCTGTAATTACGCTACCGGAAGGAGTGAGCACACGCACGTAGATGGTACGTATGCCATTGGCTGCAGTGACATTACGGCTAAGCACAAACTTAACCTTCATTCCTGTGGCCTTCACTGCACCTACCGCACCTATCTTATGAGGATGCGTAGTGCGCTCCTTGCCTTTTTTTACCAGCATAACAATGTCGATGTTGGCAGCATTAAGTTGTGCTGCAACAGCAACTTTCTCTGAAAGTGATATATTGTCGGAGGCGAGAGCCATGTTCTGCTGATTGCTCTGCTCTAACTCTCCACGCACCCGGTCATTCTCATTCATAAGTTCCAGATTGACGCGGTTAAGAGAGTCTATCTCCAAAACATAACTGCGAAGCACGGCACGAACCGTGGCGAGTTCTTTCTTCAGACGTGTGATTTCTGCGGCATCATTTGCCTTTGTCTGGCGAAGTTCTTCAAGCAACTGCTGCGTACGCTCCTGCTCACGTGTCAGTTGAGCCACGATAGAGTCATTATTGATACGGGTCTTCATTTCGCTGTACTGGTCAGCAAACTGCTGGTACTCGTTCTCCATCTCCTGCTTCTCAAGAGCAGCAAGTTCCTGCAACTCCTTGTTGTCTTGATCCTGTGCATTCACTTTGTAGCCCAGATAAGCCACTCCTGCAACAAGCAGCGCAATAATCACTGCCAATACAGGTACGATTTTCTTATTCATAAAAATTTGTCCCTCTTGTTAAATAATCGACTATTACGGCGCAAAGGTAAGACTATTTCGTAAAACGGGCAAAGTTTTTTCATTTTTTACGCTTATACATTGGTGTTTTAATAATATTTTTATACATTTGCCGTGCATAAGCACCGCATAGATAATCTATTTCTATGAAAAAGCACGGTCTGTTCTACAGGATATTCGACCTTTACTACGACGGATTTCGCCACATGACAATAGGCAAAACCCTATGGCTTGTAATAGCCGTGAAACTTGTCATTATCTTTGCTGTGCTGAGACTTTTCTTCTTTCCAAACTATATCAAGGAACATGCTGCATCTGGAGATGAAGCAGAGTTTGTTGCATCCCAAGTGCTGAACAAATAATTAAAAACACATATTTTATGACAGACTTGTTTCTCAACATTGACACCAATGCCATCAACTGGGCAAGAGCGCAGTTTGCACTGACAGCCATATACCACTGGCTGTTCGTACCGCTCACATTAGGGTTGGCAGTAATCATGGGCATCTGCGAAACAATGTGGTACCGCAAGCGCGACACCTTCTGGCGCGACACAGCGCAGTTCTGGCAGCGACTTTTCGGCATCAATTTCGCCATGGGCGTGGCTACGGGAATAATCCTCGAGTTTGAATTTGGCACTAACTGGTCAAATTATTCATGGTTTGTAGGTGATATTTTCGGTGCGCCGCTTGCAATAGAAGGCATCGTGGCATTTTTCATGGAGTCTACCTTTGTTGCCGTAATGTTCTTCGGCTGGAAGAAAGTGTCGGCAGGCTTTCATTTGGCATCAACATGGCTTACAGGAATCGGTGCCACAATCTCCGCGTGGTGGATACTCGTTGCCAATGCGTGGATGCAGTATCCCGTGGGCTGCGAATTCAATCCCGACACGATGCGCAACGAGATGGTTTCATTTTTTGAAGTTGCCTTGTCGCCTTTTGCTGTAGGGAAATTCTGCCACACGGTAATCTCCGCATGGATTATAGGTGCCGTCTTTGTCATTGCAGTGTCGAGTTGGTATCTACTGAAGCGGCGCGAGGAGCGTCTCGCAAAGGCCAGCATAAGAATAGCCGCTGTAGTTGGCCTGGTGGCATCGGTTGGAGCGGCCCTGACTGGCCACGTCAGCGGTCAGCAAGTTGCCAAGGTTCAGCCCATGAAACTTGCAGCAATGGAGGCTTTGTATAATGGCGGCACCGACCAAGGACTTACTGCCGTGGCGTGGGTCAATCCGTTTAGCCAGCCCGACTATGAGAAACAGGATGCAGCACCGCTGAAAATAGACATGCCCTACGCACTGTCAATCATGGCAACCAACGATCCACATGGTTTTGTGCCGGGCATCAACGATTTGCTGAATGGATATACTGCGCCCGACGGACACCGCGAGCCATCCATTGAGGAGAAAATAGAGCGCGGGAAGATAGCCATTACAGCACTTGCCGATTACAGGAAAGCGCAGAAAAGCGGCGAGAGCAAAGAAGTCCTGGACAGTCATATTAAAACAATAAAGGAGAACATGCCATATATGGGCTACGGCTACGTGAAAGACAGACACGACATAGTACCTTACATCCCTGTAAACTTCTGGGCTTTCCGTCTGATGGTCGGGCTGGGATGTCTTTTCATCGTATTCTTCACTGTTATGACCATTCTCTCTTTCAAGATTCCCGTCGTCTCCATAACGGTGCGCCGCCTGCTTGCCACGTTCGGGCTGCTGCCTGAGACGGAAGCCGACTCCTACAATATCACAGGACTTCCCGCATGGCATTATATTGTTGCCATCGCACTGTTGCCGCTGGCCTACATTGCTTCTGAGAGCGGATGGCTTGTTGCAGAATTCGGCAGACAGCCGTGGACAATCCAAGACATGCTGCCCACATGGGTGGCTGTGAGCGACATAAGTTCCTACGCTGTTGCCATCACTTTCTTCATCTTCCTTTTCCTCTTCACGCTGATGCTTGGCATTGAGATACGCATCATGCTTAAACAGATAAGCAGAGGACCGGAATACACTAAATAATCTCTTATACCTCATACACCTTATTACATTAATATATATGACCTACGATTTTCTTCAGCATTATTGGTGGTTTCTGATATCGCTGCTGGCAGCCCTGCTGGTGTTTCTGCTCTTCGTCCAAGGTGCCAACTCATGCATGCGCTCCCTTGGCTGGACAGAAGAAGGCAAGCAGAAGGTGATAGCCTCGACAGGACGTAAGTGGGAACTGACATTCACCACGCTCGTAACGTTTGGCGGTGCTTTCTTTGCTGCATTTCCACTATTCTACTCCACTTCCTTCGGCGGTGCCTACTGGCTTTGGATGATAATTCTCTTCACCTTCGTCCTGCAGGCAGTGAGTTATGAATTCCAGAGCAAGATAAGCCGGGCCACGTCGGGTCCTCTGGCATGGCTTCGCAATATTATTACTCCTCGCACATTCCATACGTTTCTTATTCTCAACGGTCTTCTTGGTCCGCTGCTTCTTGGCGGTGCCGTAGCCACTTTCTTCGAGGGTTCCAACTTTATTATCACAAAGGAAAACCTCATCGATGCACAGTCGTTCACGCCTATTATTTCGCGCTGGGCCAACGCGTCTCATGGACTTGACGCTCTGTTGAATCCCTGGGTGCTGATATTCGGCCTGGCTGTCATGTTCCTATCGCGCACACTGGGCATACTGTACGTAATTAACAATGTCAACGACGAAGACATCCGTTCGCGTGGCTCAGCACGCCTGCTGGGTGCCGCCGTACCTTTTGTGCTGCTGTTTGTCGCCTATCTTATACACCTGCTGCTGAAGGACGGCTATGCATACGATGCAGCAGGAACAATAGCAACAGAGCCCTACAAGTATCTCCACAATCTGCTGCAGATGTGGTATTTGCCCGTAGTGCTCCTTGCTGGTGTAGCCATGGTGCTCTATGCTATCATAAAAACGGTAGCGTCGAAGACATATATTAAAGGCATCTGGCCGGCAGGCATAGGCACTGTGCTTGTCGTCCTGGCCCTGCTGCTTGCCGCAGGATGGAATAACACAGCCTACTATCCGTCAACTGCCGACCTGCAGTCATCGCTGACCATTGTCAATTCGTGCAGCAGCGAATTCACTCTCAGCACAATGGCCATAGTGAGCCTGCTTATCCCCTTCGTGCTGGCCTACATAGCCTACGCATGGTGGGCTATCGACCGCAAGGAATGAGGGGATTTCAGCAGACTGTCGCGGTTTTAATCAATTTGTTTAGTTACGGAACACAAGACCGTCGTCCATAGCGTCTACAATTATCGGACGCTTGCGGTCTACCTGCTCGGCCAGTATGCGTCGCGACAAATCGTTCAGTACAAGGTGCTGAATAGCGCGCTTCACTGGTCGGGCTCCCATTTCCGGGTCGTAGCCTTCACGTGCAAGGTAACCTACGGCAGCATCTGTTATTTCCAGTGCCACACCTTGCGTCTGCAACATGTCTGCCACGCGCTTAATCTGTAGGCGTACCACGCTGGCTATCTGCTCTTCAGTGAGTTGCTGGAAAGTAATTATCTCGTCTATGCGGTTAATGAACTCAGGCCGCATATTACGGCGCAACTCGTCACGAGTAGCGTTCGACGTCATAATGATAATAGTATTCTTGAAGTTGGCAGTACGCCCCTTGTTGTCGGTAAGTCGTCCGTCGTCAAGCACCTGAAGCAGGATGTTGAACACGTCAGGATGGGCCTTCTCTATCTCATCGAAAAGCAACACCTGATATGGTTTGCGGCGCACGGCTTCAGTCAACTGTCCGCCTTCGTCGTATCCGACGTATCCCGGAGGTGCACCAATGAGCCTGCTCACAGTATGCTTCTCCTGATACTCAGACATGTCGATACGCGTCATCATCTGCTCGTCGTTGAAAAGGTATTCAGCAAGAGCCTTGGCAAGTTCCGTCTTACCGACACCTGTCGTTCCCAGGAATATGAATGATGCTATTGGCCGTTTTGGGTCTTGCAGTCCGGCACGCGAACGGCGCACGGCATCGCTGACAGCACTGATAGCCTGCTCCTGGCCTATCACCCGTTTGTGCAGTTCATCCTCCAGGTGCAGCAGTTTTTCGCGCTCACTCTGCAGCATGCGCGCCACAGGTATTCCAGTCCACCTGCTGACCACCTCTGCTATGTCGTCGGCCGTCACTTCTTCGCGCACCATGGCATTGCCTCCCTGCGCCGTAGCAAGTTGTTGCTGGATACTCTTTATGTCATCATCAAGAGTTTTTATCTTCGAATATCTTATCTCCGCCACTCTGCCATAATCGCCTTCACGCTCTGCACGTTCGGCCTCAAGCCGCAGATTTTCTATTTCCTGTTTATCTTGTTGTATGCGGTTTATCAGTTGGCGCTCACCTTCCCATTTGGCACGATACTGCTGCTCCTGTTCGCGGAGTTCTGCAATTTCCTTGTCCAGTTGTGCCACCTTAGGTTCATCGTTTTCGCGCTTTATCGCCTCACGTTCTATTTCCAGTTGGGCACGCTTGCGGCTTATCTCGTCAAGTTCCTCAGGCACGGAGTCACGCTCCATGCGCAGTTTTGCAGCAGCCTCGTCCATAAGGTCAATAGCCTTGTCGGGCAGGAATCGCTCCGAGATATATCGCTCCGACAGTTGTACGGCGGCGATACATGCGTCATCCTGAATACGCACCTTGTGGTGATTTTCGTAGCGCTCCTTTAGTCCGCGAAGAATACTGATTGCACTAAGTTCATCAGGCTCATCCACCATAACCGTTTGGAAGCGGCGTTCCAGAGCCTTGTCTTTTTCAAAGTATTTCTGGTATTCGCTGAGTGTCGTTGCACCGATGGCGCGAAGTTCGCCACGCGACAGCGCCGGCTTAAGTATATTGGCAGCGTCCATTGCACCTTCGCCGCCTCCTGCGCCTACCAACGTGTGTATCTCATCAATGAACAGGATGATACGCCCTTCGCTGCGCGTTACTTCACCGACCACGCTTTTCAGCCGCTCCTCAAATTCTCCTTTGTATTTTGCGCCTGCAACAAGTGCACCCATGTCAAGAGAGAAGAGTTGCTTGTCTTTAAGATTTTCAGGAACGTCGCCACGTACTATACGCTGAGCCAAGCCTTCTGCAATAGCCGTTTTTCCTGTGCCCGGCTCACCTATCAGTATCGGGTTGTTCTTTGTGCGTCGCGAAAGTATCTGCAGCACGCGCCTTATCTCGTCGTCGCGTCCTATCACAGGGTCAAGTTTGCCGTTGCGCGCCATGTCGACAAGATTTTTTGCGTATTTGTCGAGCGACTGATAGTTGTCGTCAGCCGATTGCGACTGCACACGCTGTCCTTGTCGCAGTTCCTGTATAGCGGAACGCATTTCCCGCTCTGTCATTCCTGCGTCTTTCATTATGCGTCCTGCTGTTTGTCCGTCGGTGAGCAATGCCAGCAGCAACGGTTCTACTGAAACAAAATCGTCGCCCAACTGTTGGGCCACCTGCATTGCTTTTTGTATCACCCTGTTTGAGTCATTGCTGAGATACGGCTCGCCTCCCTGCACTCGCGGCAGGTGTTGCAGTTCGTTTTTCACGAGCATTTCTATCTGCTGAAGGTTTACGCCCAGTTTCTGGCAGATAAAATTCATCACGTCGGGAGCCTTCCTCATCACGCCATCCAGTATGTGAACCGGCTCCACGCTCTGTTGGCCAGACTGCATAGCCGTGTTCACGGCCTGCTGTATGGCCTCCTGTGCCTTGATTGTAAATTTGTCTGTTGTCATACGCTATATTTTTTAGTTATCCATCTACTATTCACATGCTCAAACTATATGCCCGACAACGCAAAGCCGACAGATTGACACACCAAAGTGCCATTCTGTCGGCTTTGCGTTATAATAAAAAAATGTTCGCTCTTGCTGTCAAGAGCCGGTCACGGCGTTACACTGAGAGGAGTTTTTCAAATTTCTCCTGCAGTTTTGCCTTGGGCTGTGCGCCTACGAGTTTGTCAACCAACTGTCCCTCCTTGAAGAAGAGGATGGTTGGGATATTACGGATGCCAAACTCGGCAGCCAGTTCCTCATTCTCTTCGACGTCGCACTTTCCTACAACGACACGGCCGTCATACTCCTCAGCCAGTTCGGCAATAATCGGAGCCACCATGCGGCATGGGCCGCACCATGTTGCCCAGAAGTCAACCACCAAAGGTTGTGCACCAGTCTTCAGACCTTCAAAGTTTTCGCTTGTGATAATTACTTCCATAGTTTAAAGATTTTGTGAATAGTAATTTTTGTGTATTATTTGTGTATTGCTTGTGTACTTAGTTTATCGCGTATTCTGCCAATGGTATTTCTTCTATACAGCGCAGAAGTTCTGTGTCAACCTCTATTTTCTTCGTTGAACTGCACAACAGCACCTGCTGTTTGCCCGACGTATCAACGAGACGTATGTACAGTTTCGTTGTCCCGTCCTTCTTTGTTTTTTTTGCTAATAACTCCGACAGTTCTACCGCAGCCGGTTCCTTAAGGTCGTCGCTATTGAGCGTGATGGTGATTTTGTCCAGTTTGCCTTTTACATCCTGCATTGGCATCACGCTTTCCACCTTAAATTCCTTCACATTGCTATCGCCATACTGGAAGCGCGGCTTCATTTTTCCTTTCACCTGCAGGCATGCCCCGACGATGAACATTGCTCCGTGCATCCGCCAGTCATTGCCGAAGAGCAGCAAATCTCCCGAGCCTTCAAAATCCTCTATGGTGACAATGCCAAAAGGCTGGTTGTTCCTTGTCAACTTTTGTTGCACGTCAGTCACTATTCCTCCGAAGGTCACCTCTTCCCTATTTACAAGTTGCTGTACGTCGGACAGTTCCGAGCAGTAAGTATTGCACATCTTGTCGAGCACTATCCTAAACGCGTCAAGCGGATGGGCCGACAGGTATATGCCTATGAGTTCGCGCTCACGGTTCAGGCGCTCGATGGTACTCCATGGCAAGCCCTTGGGTATTGGCGGCGTGACAATGGCCACAGCGCCGTCGTCGCCAAACAGCGAGTTGCGCATCTGCTGCCGCTCCTGCTGATATAGTTGCCCGTAGCGCATCAGCGTGTCGAGGAATACCTCTCCCTTGTGGTTCTGTGCAAAGAAGTCCTCGCGTGCTATTCCGAAACTGTCGAAGCCGCCGCTGAGAGCCAGACTTTCGTAGGCTTTGCGGTTGACATTGCTGAAACTCACTCGCTGTGCGAAGTCGAAGATGTCCTTGTATGGGCCGTTCTTCTCGCGCTCGCTGATGATGGCCTCTGCAGCAGCGTCGCCCATGCCTTTGATAGCAGCCAGGCCGAAACGTATCTCGCCTTTCTTGTTTACACCAAATTTGATATACGACTCGTTTACATCTGGGCCAAGAGTGGCAATTCCCATCGACTTACACTCGTCCATCAGTTTTGTTATCTCACTGATTTGGTCGCGCCGACGGCTCATAATTGCAGCCATGAATTCGGCAGGATAGTTGGCCTTGAGATACGCCGTCTGGAATGCCACCCACGAATAGCAGGCAGCATGGCTCTTGTTGAAAGCATACGAGGCAAACTTCTCCCAGTCCGCCCAAATTTTTTCCAGCACCTTCGGGTCGTGGCCGTTGCGCTTGCCGCCTTCTATGAACATCGGTTTCATCTGGTCGACGATATCCTTCTTCTTCTTTCCCATGGCTTTACGCAGCGCATCACTCTGTCCTCGCGTGAAATCTGCCAACTGTCGCGAGAGTAGCATCACCTGCTCCTGGTAAACGGTTATGCCGTAGGTGTCCTTAAGGTATTTCTCCATGCAGGGAATATCATAGGAGATTTTCTCCTTACCGTTCTTGCGCGCAATAAACGACGGGATGTAGTCCATTGGCCCCGGACGGTACAGGGCGTTCATTGCTATCAAATCCTCAAACACTGTCGGGTGCAGTTCGCGCAGGTATTTCTGCATTCCGTTCGACTCAAACTGGAATGTTCCGATTGTACGGCCTTGCTGATAGAGTTCGTAGGTTTTCGGGTCGTCTATTGGGATATTGTCAAGGTCAATATCTATACCGCGCGTGATTTTTATGTTTGCGCACGCCTCTTTTAGTTCCGACAGCGTCTTCAGTCCCAGGAAGTCCATCTTTATCAGTCCTGTCGATTCGATGACATGGCCGTCGTATTGTGTGCAGTTTGTCTTGGCATCCTTGAAGTCGGGATCGTCGGCTGTCGATACAGGCACCCAGTCGCTGATAGGATCACGGCAAATAATAAATCCGCAGGCATGAATACCCGTTCCGCGCACGGTACCTTCCAGCATTTTTGCGTATTTAATGGTGTTTGCCAAGGCCGGTGTGGCACTGGCTTCGGCATCACGCAGTTCCTGTATGCATTTGATAGCATTGATAAGATTCATCTTCATGCCGTCGGGCAGCCTGTCGGGAATTGCCTTGCAGAGAGCATTCGACTCGCTGATAGGCAGTTTCTCCACACGCGCCACGTCCTTTATGGAGTTCTTGGTAGCCATCGTAGCATAGGTGATGATGTGCGCACAGTTTTCGTGGCCATATTTGTCTTCCACCCATTTCAGCACACGTCCTCGCCCGTCGTCGTCGAAGTCGGTGTCGATATCAGGCAGCGAAATACGGTCGGGATTTAGGAAACGCTCGAAAAGCAAGTCGTATTTCAGCGGGTCTATTTTCGTTATGCCGAGGCAATATGCCACTACGCTTCCTGCTGCAGAGCCGCGTCCCGGACCTACCATCACGCCCAGTTCGTCGCGCGCTGAATTTATGAAGTCCTGCACTATCAGGAAGTAGCCTGGAAATCCCATCGTCTTCATAATGTGCAGTTCAAAACGCACCCGTTCGTCAACTTCCTGGGGCAGCGGATTGCCATAGATGCGCTGCGCTCCTTCGTATGCAAGGAGCGCCAGATAGTCAGCCTCAAACTTTATGCGGTAAATCTTGTCGTATCCGCCAAGTTTCTTTATTTTCTTCTCGCCCTCCTCGCGCGGCAGCGGATTTTCGCCGTTCTCGTCGCTGGTAAATTCGGCATAGAGTTGCTCTTCTGTAAACTTGCTGCGCCATTCCTCTTCCGTACCGAAACTTTCTGGAATAGGGAAGAAAGGCATAATGGGATCGTGGTCGAGCGAGTATATTTCCACCTTGTCAAGAATCTCGCACGTATTTGCCAAAGCCTCCGGAACATCGGCAAAAACCTGGTTCATCTCCTCACGCGTCTTAAACCACTCCTGTTTTGAGTATAACATGCGCGTCGGATCGTCAAGATCCTTTCCTGTTGACAGGCAAAGCAGATGGTCGTGAGCCTCGGCGTTTTCCTTGTCAACGAAGTGGGCATCGTTAGAGCACACGAGTTTTATGCCATATTCCGCAGCGAGTCCGATGAGCACCTTGTTGGCTTTCTGCTGCATCGGGAAGGTTTCGCGGTTGGCGCGTATTGTCGGGTCAGTCACCTCATGGCGCTGCAGTTCCAGGTAATAGTCGTCTCCGAAGACGCGCTTGTACCACTCCACAGCCTCGCGGGCACCGGCAATGTCGCCGTCGAGTATCTTTTTGGGCACTTCACCTGCAATACATGCCGAACAAACAATCAGTCCTTCGTGGAAACGCTCCAGATCGGCCCTGTCTGTGCGCGGACGCATGTAGAAACCGTCAGTCCATGCACGACTGACAAGTTTGATAAGGTTTTTATAGCCAGTATAGTTCTTGGCAAGCACGATAAGATGGTAACCGCTTTGGTGGCGCTTGTCGTCGCGCAGTTCCTTGCCGCCGTAGCGCGATACATACATCTCGCAGCCGAAGATGGGCTTGAAGGGCTCTTTACCCTCCTTCTTGCGCTGCTTGTTCACACTTCCTACGTAGTCGTGGAAGTCTTTTATGCCGAACATGTTGCCATGGTCTGTAATCGCCATGCCTCTCATCCCGTTTGCCACAGCCTTGTCTACAAGCCTCTTTATGCTCGACTGCCCATCCAGAATAGAATAATATGTATGTACGTGCAGGTGTACGAAATCTATCATCACCAATACCTTTCTTCGTTTTTGAAGCCGTAAAGGTACGCAAAAAAAACAAAATACCAAAGAATAATTAAAAAAAACAATTTTTCTTCGTACTTTATTCAGTTTAATTATTTACCTTTGCACCACGTTTAGTACTAATACCACAACATGGGAGAACGTATCAGAAAACTCAAGAAAATACGCATACACCGCGAAGGTACCAACGAGTTGACTCTCGGCTTTCTTTTCATTTTAGTTCTCGGCTGTCCGCTTTGGTTTCTTCTTGGCAACACCATTCCTTTCTGGCTTGCTATTGCAGTGCTGGTTGCCGTATGGCTCATGGTTCTCAATTTCTACCGCTGTCCTGTCCGCTATTTCAACGGCGACACCGAAAATCTCGTCGTTGCTCCTGCCGACGGAAAGATTGTGGTGATAGAGGAGGCTGAGGAGAATGAGTATTTCCACGACTGCAGGCTGATGATCAGCATTTTTATGAGTCCGCTCAATGTTCATGCCAACTGGTTTCCCGTTGACGGGCGCGTAAAGTTCGTACACCATCAGAACGGCAACTACCATAAGGCATGGCTTCCCAAAGCCAGCGAGGAGAATGAGCATGCCGACATTATGATTACCACTCCTGGCGGCGAGGATATCCTTGTGCGACAGATTGCCGGTGCAGTTGCGCGTCGCATCGTCACCTATGCCAAACCCGACGAGGACTGCTATATCGACCAGCACCTTGGCTTCATAAAGTTGGGCTCACGTGTAGATGTCTACCTGCCTCTTTCTGCACGCCCCACCGTCACCATGGGCCAGCCCACGACAGGCGACCAAACTGTTATAGCAAAACTTCAGAAGTAATATTCACGCCGTGATCAAGAAGCACATTCCCAACGCCATCACCTGCTGCAATCTCATTTCGGGCGCCGTTGCCACCTACTGGGCTTTTCGCGGAGTGCCGGCCATGGCGCTGACGTTTATCGTGATTGGTGCCGTCTTCGACTTCTGCGACGGTCTTTCTGCCAGAATACTTAATGTAAGTTCGCCCATCGGCAAGGAACTCGACTCGCTTGCCGACGACATAACCTTTGGCCTTGCGCCTTCGGCCATCATCTTCGATTTCCTGAAAGAAGGCATGCACTATCTGCCGTGGCACTACCTTTCCTATGCCGCATTCCTCTTGGCTGCATTCTCAGCGCTTCGTCTTGCCAAGTTCAACCTTGACGAGCGCCAGGCCCTGGGCTTCATCGGACTCCCCACGCCTGCCAACGCCCTCTTCTGGGCTTCCGTGGCTGTGGCATGGGGCGACCTGCTGCTCTCCTCGCAGTGGACTTACTGGGCTGTCTTCGCCGGCATGCTGCTCAGTTGCTGGCTGATGGTAAGCGAAATACCGATGTTCGCCCTGAAATTCAAGCACTGGGGATGGAAAGGCAACGAAGTGAAATACTTTTTCGTAGTTACGAGCCTCATATTTCTTCTGCTTTTAGGCACCGGAGGGCTTGCCGTCGTCATAGCATGGTACATCATCCTCTCCGCAGCCCTGAAATTGCAGGGAAAGGCATAGGCTCCGCCACTACGACCACTAACAAATCTACTAACTACATTCAACTATGTTAAAAGGTATCTTAGGCATTCTGATTTTCACGTTCTTCTTCATCGTATTCCTTGGCCTGTTGGCAGGACATCATGTAGTGAGAATGATTAGGAACATGCGCAATGCCGCCAAGATGGCTGCCGACCAGCAGGCACGCCAATACCGCGACGAGACGGCACGCCAGCAGCATCAGTACGGCATGCATGCCCGACAGGGCGCCAATCAGCAGACAGCCGGTCCCGACCGCAGTCAGCAACCCACCGACTACGCTCAGCAAGAGCCTGAGGAGATACGCACGTCGACATCCACGGGAGCGACTATCATCGACCGCCGCAGCGAGCGCGACAACCGCAAGATTTTCGAGCAAAGTGAGGACGACTACGTAGAATTCAGCGAAGAATAAAACAAACAAATCAAGGATAAGGAGATTACACATGTCACGATTTAAGCGCATACTGCTCAAACTCTCCGGCGAAAGCCTCATGGGGAGCCAGGGCTACGGCATAGACCCACAGCGGCTGAGCGACTATGCTCAGCAGATAAAGGAAGTACACCAGATGGGTGTGGAGATAGGTATAGTGATCGGCGGCGGCAACATTTTCCGTGGGCTCAGCGGAAGCCAGAATGGCTTCGACCGCGTCAAGGGCGACCAGATGGGCATGTGCGCCACGGTCATCAACTCGCTGGCACTCTCGTCAGCCCTTGAGGCCGTCGGCATAAAGACGCGCGTGCTCACCGCCATACGCATGGAGCCCATCGGCGAGTTCTACACCAAGTGGCGCGCCATTGAAGCGATGCAGCAGGGCTACGTCTGCATTTTCTCCGCAGGCACCGGCTCTCCCTACTTCACCACCGACACTGGCTCCAGCCTGCGTGGCATAGAGATAGAGGCCGACGTGATGCTTAAGGGCACACGCGTTGACGGCATCTACACTGCCGACCCCGAGAAAGACCCTACCGCCACTAAATTCGACAGCATCACCTATCAGGAGGTGCTTGCACGTGGACTGAAAGTGATGGATCTCACCGCCATCTGCATGTGCAAGGACAACAATCTGCCCATCTACGTTTTCAACATGGACGTCATCGGCAATCTGAAGCGTGTCATGGAAGGCGAGGAAATCGGCACGCTGGTCTATAGCGAATAAACACCAGATCACAAACAGTTATATTGCCAGACAGTGCGCAGCATTTTTGCATGCGCACTGTCTTGTTTTTTACCCGTAACGTACTTAGAAAAATTTTCGCTGTTTTTTCAAAAATAAAAACAGTGTTTAAAAAAATTACAGCTGTTTTTTTAAAAATAAAAACAGTGTTTACGAAAAAGGGGTAACGAACGAGGGATTTGGGAGCCTAAAAGTGATTATGCAACAAAGGCGCCAATAAGTTTGTTGCTTTGCGAAAAATCAATTAAATTTGCACACACAACGCCTATAAATAATAGATTTCTACTAAAATGAAAGAGTATACGCATTATAATCGCATTAAAGCGGTTTTGGCAGAGAAAGGCAAAACTGGTACGTGGCTCTCAGAGCAGATGGGCCGCAATCTTGGAACGGTTTCACGATGGATGACCAATAAGGTGCAGCCATCGGTGGAACAATTGTACGACATCGCCAAGCATCTTGATGTGGATGTAAGAGAATTGTTGGTTGCATCAAAATAAGACAATCGACGTATGGCATATTACGGTAACATTCTTGAGGAGGAACGCCTGACACCACTCAAGAAACTGGACGGACAGCTCCCCAAAGTGACCGGAAGATGGCCAGAAAGTGGCCAGAAAAGTGGCCAGAAAAGTGGCCAGAAAAAGCCCTCGCGATAATGAATGCCGTATGTGGTGATAATACGATAACGATAGCTGAGTTGGAAACGGTTACTGGTTTGGGCCACACCACCATAAAGAAGTTATTACGCGAAATGCAGGCAGTGAACATTATCCGTCGAGTGGGTCCCGACAAAGGCGGTCATTGGGAGGTAATAGAGGACTCTAATGGCAATAACGAATAAAATTGACGATATATGGACAGGAGAGAGCCGGAAGGCTCGTAGATGAAAGAAGCAGGCAAGAAGAGAGGTAGAAGTAAACAAGAAGTAAAACGAAAACGAGAATTGGCTTATGTCGATTATAAATATTATAAATGGTCTTTTTGTTGGAGAGCCTAAAGAAGAGGCTAACCAGAGTGCATGCGTGGTTGAAGACAAGTCAGCAAACACGGATGATTCTGTTGGCAAGAATCCGACATTGGAGAACGTGGCTCGTTTTGTTATCAGAACGCGAAAGAGTAAGGGTTCTGATATCCAAAGGTATTTCCAAATAGGTTATAATCTAGCTGGAAGATTGATGTTGCAACTTCAGCAGAAAGGAATTTTGGATAACGCTAATAATGTGCTGGTCGGTGCCGATATCTCCGATAGCGAGTTGTCTCAGTTGTTGAGCAAAGAGACACAAGAAGCAGTAGATGGTCATCATGTTTCGTCTGCCTTCGGATTCAAGGTGACAATTTCTTCAGTTGCTCCCATAGACACAGAATCGCGCATCATACCATATATTCCTGACTTGTCGAAATATGAGTGCTACGTTGTTTTTGATACAGAGACTTCTGGATTATCACCTCAACAAGGCCATGAAATTCTTCAAATTGGAGCCGTTAAATACAGCACTCAGACAGGAGAAGCCATAGACACGCGAAGTATCTACATAAAGCCGTCTCCTCATTGTGTAGTAGAACCGTCTGCGTTGCGTGTCAACGGTTTAGACATAGAAAAGTTGAAACGAACAGGTGTGTCAAGAAGTGAAGCCATCAACACATTCTTCGATTTTATCGGTTCCTGTCCTCTCTTTGCATACAATGCACCTTTTGACATGCGATTCTTGAAATCCACTTGTGAAATGGTTAGCGTCTCTTTGCCGACAAATCCTGTGTGCGATGTGCTTGCTATGGTAAGAAAACTTGCCTTGCCGACTGAAAACAAAAAGTTAGGCACTATCTCGGAGCATTTTGGATATAAAGGAGGCGATTATCACGAAGCCATAAAGGACTGTGATGCCACGAATTTCGTGCTTCGCAAGATTTTCTTCAACGAACAAGGCGAGGTTGTGGGTAATTCTGTTGACGACATACACTTGAATCTTCATAAGAGAGGAGTAAAACTTGAACCATACATAGAGGAAACGATGTTGGAACTCGATGTGTATTCCCGCTTAACAGGTGAGTTTCTATTTACTAAGACAAAGAGACAATGTGCTGACAAGGGAATCTATGTTTCATATTCTGCAATAAAAGAGTTAGAAGGAACCTTGTGGACTACCGATTATGGTATCAGATTGCACGAAGAGAATGTAACAAAATTAGAGCCTGATATGTATTATGGAAAACGTGTCATTGATGTATATTCCAGAACGACTGGCGAATACCTGTTTACTAAAACCTTGGAAGAATGTGCAGGATTAGCTTCGTCTTTAACACAAAAGAAGATTGCAAATGCCACAATAGAAAAGAGTTGGTTAGGAGAATATGGATTCCGGCCTCACCAAGAAGAACCTCTTGCTCGAATAGAACGTGATTTTACCTATGGGAAGCGCCTCATTGATTGCTATTCCAAAGAAGGTGATTTCATGAAAAGGTATGAGAGCATTTCCGACATTGTCTCTGAGTTAGGTTTTGCTGGCGATAGTCCTATCAAAACCATGCTACGCCAAGACAAAGTAACGTATAATCTGAATGGCTATATTTTCATTTATGCGACATCAGAACAGCCAATCCAGAAAATCGAAGGTGCACCATTGACAAAAGAGGCTAAACGCCCCATCTACGTGTTCGACCTTGAAGGAAATTTGCTCAATGTTTTCCTGAAGATAGCAGAATGCACAGCGGCGTATGGCATTCAGACTGAGGGCGTCAGACGCTGCCTGTCTTCTGGCAAGCCTCAATATAATGGCTATATCTTCAGATATTCCAATGCTCCATTGAGCGAAGAAGAATTGGCGGCAGCAAGAGAGAATTACGCTTATAGGGAAACGTCCAAAGTGTCTAACACATAACTATGTCAGATTATGAGCCAAAAGTTGACTACTGCCATCTTTATTAAACGTGCCCAAGCGGTGCATGGGGATAGGTACGACTATTCCAAGGTCATATATGAAAGAAATAATATTCCTGTTATTGTAACATGTCCCAAACATGGTGAGTTTGAAATATTGCCGGAAAAACATATTCACAGGCATCAAGGTTGTCCCAAATGTAGCGAAGAGAAATATGGTCACCGAGAGCATTACACTCAAGAGAAAGCGAGAAAACGTATATTGGAGAAACTGTCTCAACTACCATATGAATTGGTAGAGCCCTTTTCTTACATCGGAGATAGGGATACCCAAGTTGTTATCCATTGTAAAGTACATAATTCCACTTGGACGACATCATGGCATCAAGTTGTCTATGCTGGAACAAAATTGTCAGGAGGTTGTCCTGGATGTAGGACAAAATACTCAAAAGAAGATTGCCATAAAGCCGCTTTACAATGTCATTATCGCAGCGAATTTGCTGAAAAGTTTGAGGGAGAATATATGAAAGCTCTCCGAGAGGGGTGGATGGATGAGATATGCGTTCATATGGTTGCACTCGGGAATCATTATAAAAGATGCATATATGCCTATGAGTTCCCTAACGTGAATGAAAAAAAATATGTCTATGTAGGACTAACCGACCATATACCTCAAAGAGATCTTGTACACGGACGAAAAGGTGCTGTATATACATTCTGCAAGAAGCATAATTTGAAACGCCCCAAACCAATCCAACTAACAGATTATATCGACAAAGAAGAGGCAAAAGAACAAGAAGGTATTCAACTTGCTAAATATGTTTCAAAGGGTTGGATCCCCTTAAATAGGGTGAAGACGGGTAGCTTAGGTGGTCATTTAGCAAATGATGGCTTCACATTTGAAGAATGTAAAGCCAGAGGCCAAAGGTATAGTAAACGGAGTGAGTGGAAACGGGAAGATTATCCAACATATTATATTGCGAGTAAACGTGGATGGATAAATAAGATTCTGAAACAAAGTGAACGATTTGGCAATGCAAAACAAAGATATTGGACAGAAGAAAGAATAGCAGAAACGGCCTTAAAGTTTGAATCTAGAAAAGAGTTCCAAAATAATGAGCCTAGTGCATATGCACGTGCATGGAAATTGGGAATCCTAGATAAGGTATGTGGACATATGCAACGCCTTATTGTTCCGACAGGTTTTACTGTAGATAAGATAAAACAGGCTATCGAAAAGTATGATACTCTTTCTGATTTCATCGCTTCTAACCCTCGAATGTGTGATTGGCTCAATAAGCATAAGATCAAGCCAAGAGATATTTCTGACAAGCCTTATAAGAAACGAGAAGGCCCGTCCAAACCTATCCAACAATTTACTTTAGATGGTGTTTATGTTCGAAGTTACAACAATGCGCGTGAAACTATTGAATATGGATTTAACTATAAAAATGTATCTGATGTTTGTACTGGTAAAAAGAAATCTCATAAGGGATATGTTTTCCGATTTGTGAACCAAAAGAGCACTTGGACTTATGATATATGCAGGGCAGAAGCTAGCAAATATGAAAAACGTAGCCATTTTAAGGCAGCTCAACCAGGTGCGTACAAGAAAGCACGCATAAATGGCTGGTTGGATGAATTCTTTCCAGACAAGATTGACATAGATGCTAATTCTGATTAAAATGTATTGCAAAATGAAAAAAATAGATGACGATTATTATGCAAATAGCAAAAAGCTAATCGGTGATGAACGATATAAAAAGCTCTATCACTATACTTCTTTTGATTCATTTGTGAAGATTTGGCTGAATCAGAATCTAAGGTTTTCTCCATTGTCTGCTGTGAATGATATTCAAGAAGTAGATTTCAAAACAGCCGTAATTAATTCTGATAGGTTAGACTTATGCAATAGATTGAATAAACATAGACTATCATATAAGCAGATAAGTTTCACTATGGATTATGATTCTGCTCTGAAAGGTTGTATGTCTCCTATGATGTGGGGATTATATGCTGATAAACGCAAAGGTATTTGTATTGAACTCGAATACGACAAAATAAAGTTCCCAAAGGGCACCTTGAAAGATATTGTAACTTATCAAAAGTATGTTAAATGGCAAAATATTGTAGATGAAAGAATAGAGACAGAGAAAGGATTGAAAGCATATGTAAAAAGGCACCAAAAGCAGCTGTTCTTTACTAAACAGAAAAGCTGGATAGGCGAGAATGAATATAGGGTGTTAAGCAACGAAGAAGACTATTTAGACATAGAAGGTGCAATTAATGCCGTTTATCTTACATCATGTTGGAGTCAAGAATGTCTATTCGTAGAGAAATTAGTAAACGACTGTGTGCCTGTAATGTACTTGTCTTATGTTGGGACTTATAATAATTGGGCAGTTCCGACTCTTAAAGTAACAAAAGAACAAAGGGAGTATGAGTACAAACTAAAGGAGTTACAAGAAAAGCGTAGGGAAAAGAGGGTGACACAGGGACAGTCACACCGTCACACATCTGAGAATAGGTAATAGAACAAGAAACAGAAACGATATAGCAATATGGAAAAGAGCGACAAGAACAAAGAGATTGACCTCAACGAGAGGGCTATTACCTTAAAGGTGGACAGTGGCCTGATTGAGCAGGTTCGTAGCGGCGAGATTACGCATCTGTGAAGATGCCACAGGGACAGGTCAATGACATCAACCAAAGCAATAGAACAAGGAACAGAAACGTTATAGAAATATATGGCAAAGAAAGAGAAGAATGAATTAACGAATCCGAATCAGGCGTTCCTGATTTATCAGGACGAAAACGGCATCGCCCGAGTCAATGTAAGATTCGAGGGCGAGGATGCGTGGCTTAATGTAGAGCAGATGATGGAACTGTTTGATGCCTCGCAGCAGGACGTGAGCTACCATATCAATCAGATATATGCAGAAGGCGAACAGGCCCCAGAACGAACTCACAAAAAATTTTTGTTAGTTCGACAGGAGGGCAATCGTAGCGTCAAACGGCAGATGAGTCACTACAACCTGGATATGATCATCGCTGTGGGCTATCGTGTGAAATCGCAGGTGGCTACTCGCTTCCGTCAGTGGGCGACAATGCGTCTGCGTGAGTTTATCCAAAAGGGATTCACGTTGGACGATGACAGGCTGAAAGGCAAGGGCAATAGATACTTCCGTGAGTTGCTGCAACGCATCAGGGACATCCGCAGCAGCGAGCGCAATCTGTATCAGCAGGTGACGGACATCTTTATTACAAGTATCGATTACGATCCCAATGCTAACCTCACTCGACAGTTCTTTGCCACCGTTCAGAACAAACTGCACTATGCTGCTCATCAACATACGGCAGCAGAAGTGGTGTATGAACGGGTGGATGCCGACAAACCGATGGTGGGTATGACGAACTTCAAGGGCAACTACATCACTAAGGAGGATGTACAGATAGCGAAGAATTACCTGACTGAGCAAGAATTGACGTACCTGAACCTATTGGTATCCCAGTATTTGGACTTCGCAGAAGTGCAGGCCTTGCAACAGAAGCCTATGAAGATGGTGGAATGGATAGAAAAACTTGATAACCTGATGACGCTTTCAGGCCGACAGTTGCTGGTGGGCAAAGGAACTATCAGCCATGAGGAGGCGAAAAAGAAGGCAATCGCTGAATTTGAGAAGTATCGCAAGATGGAGATGCTGCAGTACGAGAGCGACTATGACAGAGACATCCGAGAACTGATACAGAAAGAGAATAACTTGCCAAAGAATGAGGGATAATTGCGATAAGTGAGTTTACAAGTAAACTACAATCTAGAATTCATAAGACTGTATGTTACGTGACACAGGGGCAGCCACACTGTCACGCAACTGAGTAGCAAACAATAGAACAAGGAACAGAAACGTTATTGAAATAAAGGAATACGAGATATGAGTGAAAACAACGGTAAGGAACTGTACTTGAACTTTGACGAGTATATACGTCAGGGTGAGCCTCAGAAGAAGGAGAGGGCTGAGGCTTGGCGCGTGGCGATTGGATTGCAGGCTGTGGATGGGTTGAAAACCTCGGAATACTTGCAGCAGACCGCCCGCAGGAACATTGAGGGTGAAATCAGCATCGATGAAGCCCGTGAACTGGTGAAGGAATACTACATGAAGAAGACAACCCACGACGAAGACGACGCTGACAAGGAAGAGGCAGACCGGGTTTCGAGTAACATATCGAAGCTTCTTCAGACAGACGCTTTTACCTACAGCGTTGCCGGACTTGCGGCCATTCATCGTGCCATCTTCGAGGGAGTGTTCAAACATGCAGGACGTTTCCGTGACTACGACATCTCTAAAAAGGAGTGGGTTCTGCGAGGCGACTCCGTACTGTATGGACGTTGGCAGGATTTGCGTATGGCCATAGAGTACGACTTAGGCCAGGAACATCAGTTTGACTATACAGGATTGAACAAAGACCAGATGGTGGAGCATCTGGCAAAGTTCGTATCAGGTTTATGGCAGATACATCCATTCTGCGAAGGTAATACACGTACCACAGCCATTTTCACTATCAAGTACCTGCGCTCACAAGGATTTAGCGTAAACAACGATATGTTTGAACGCCACTCTTGGTATTTCCGCAATGCACTGGTACGAGCCAACTATAGGAATTTGGAGAAAGGCATCGGCTATGAACCGATATTCCTGGTACGTTTCTTCCGTAATCTGTTGCTGGGTGAGAATCATACATTGAAAAACAGATATATGATGATTGATGCTCCTGAGGAATGGAAGATGCCTGACAGCGAACAAACACCCGACAAGTTACCCGACAAGTTACCCGACAAGTTCAGTACAAACAATGAGTATGTCAAGAGGTTAGTTGAAGCTGTCGGGCGCGATGAGGTGACGATAAAAGACACGTTAAAAGTATTGGGTCTTAAAGATAGGGAAAGTTTCATGAAGGTATATCTTAACCCTGCATTGAAGGAGCGGTTTGTGCGTATGAAATACCCCGACAAGCCCAACCATCCCCGCCAAAGGTATCTGCTGACGGCAAAGGGGCTGGCACTCTATAACGAAATTAAAAAGTAAAAAATATCTGGGTATGAACGAACTGAAGATACAGCATGATTTCGTGATGGAGTTTCTCTGCCGCCAAGAGGAAAAGGGTGGTTTGGGCTATCGCAACGAGAGCAACATCGTGGTGAGTAACGATTTGTTTATTCCCTCCGTGTTGGGCGAGTTTGTCAGGAACAGCCAGCCCGACACTTGGGCACGACTGTTGCCGAAGTTCGGTCGTGACGAGCAGAAACTGCAAACAGTCCTGAAGGACAAGGTGAAGGAGTTGCTGCTTTTCTCCCAGAAAAAGCCATCGCGATAATGAATGCCGTATGTGGTGATAATACGATAACGATAGCTGAGTTGGAAACGGTTACCGGTTTGGGCCACACCACCGTAAAGAAGTTATTACGCGAAATGCAGGCAGAGAACATTATCCGTAGAGTGGGTCCCGACAAAGGCGGTCATTGGGAGGTAATAGAGGACTCTAATGGCAATAACGATTAAAATTGACGATATATGGACAGGAAGGGCTTCGTATGGTTTGAACTATCTTCGGTCTCACGGAGATGTAACGCTGATGTAACGGAAATCTCACGGAGATCTGACGGAGGTGTACGCTTCCTTTGGTGCTCCTTTGATGCTCCTTTGGCGCTCCTTTGGTGGCTCGGAGAAGGCTCGGAGATGATAGAAGCAGGCAAGAAGAAGGTGGAACGGGTGGGATTGAAATCCTAAGAAAGTGGTGAAAAAGATGATTTAAAGAACAGAAAACTTTTTGACAAATACTTGATAAAATCATCAAATTTTATCCGCAAACAATAAAAATTAAGTGTATTATGCTTAATTATGAATTAATATTAGTATCTTTGTCGCCAAAAGATGCGGGTCTTGATGAACCTCATGTTGATTAGATATGCAGTTAAAACACTGATTACGATAGACAACAAGATAATATGGCAAAATTAAATCGAATAAGAATCGTTCTGGCTGAGCACGACCTAAATAACAAGTGGTTGGCAGATAAGCTTGGAAAAGATCAGGCTACTATTTCCAAGTGGGTCACCAACACCACCCAGCCCAGCCTTGAAACTCTCATTGCAATAGCAAATGCGCTTGAAGTGCCTGTACAGGAGTTGGTAAGACAGGAAGAATTCAGTCATGTGAAATAGCTGAGATGAAGATATAAGTAATTGTAATAGTATCTATGGATAAGATAGTTTCAAAACCAACACTACATTTCAAGAAAGGCGATTCCTTTGTTGGAATAGCCCCGCACCCTCTCGTTTTCATGGAGGTAAATGAGGTGGAAGGTGGCACGGGAAATAAAGATTTTTGCATTGTAACATGGTACTCGATAAACGAAAACGGCCTCAATGCTCAGCGTCGATTCCCGATGGTTGCTGTTGAGGGTGAATTCTGTAACTTCAAGCCGCTTTCCCGCAGTCTTCTAAAAGAGGCCAAAAGCTTGATGCGTCAATTCGATGCGGAAGTGAAACAGCTGACAGATAAGAAAAAAGCGAAATCACTGTGCAAGGAATATAATCGCAAGTTGACAGAACTGCTCCCTGATGCAGAAGAAAGGCGAGTACTGACGCAACAGGAAGAAAAGAGGATTATCACAAACAAATGGCTCGACTGCGATGATGACAATTACTGGGTAGAAGAAGATTCAGAATTAAGTGACAAGTATGCCACAATTGTCTGTATAAGCATCGATTCATACGATGATAAGAATGACAAAACCATTACCGAGCAATCCATCTACCTGCGTGATAACTGTCCGTATGGTTGGGGTACACTCATTAAAAGTGGTGCCAAATATATGGTTATAGAGAAGCCAAATAAATAGTGATGTAATTGCACTTTGAACAACCAAGCAATCTGCAAATAATTAAGATTTAGAATTACTAAAATTTGATTAGTTATGGATATAAATAAAGATTTAAGATATAAAAAAAACGAACTTTTAGCTTATTACAGAAGTCGTGCTAATGAAATCTTGAGTGATTTAGCACTTGAATATTCTGCAGCAGACTACAAAAAGAAAGCATCTGCTTTAAATAAGGCCATTATCCAAAGTCGCGACAATCTTTTGGAAATTCTAAACGAAAAGGCTAGGACTGAAAATTGGACTAACTCCGAGACTTTGGAATGCGTCTTAATGATTACATATACAAACGATGTGGTCATGTTGGAATCTCGAAATTCTGTATGGGAATACGATTATATGGCTTTCTCACGTAGAGTTGGAGAGCTGTGGGAACCGTTCTGTAAACTATGTTTTAAATATCCTTCTACTAGAATTTCAGCCTTTGTGCCACCCTTGTTCTCGGAAGTCAAGGAAAGCCTAACTACTGAAATTACCACATACATTGATGCGTTAAAGATCAAAGTTAAAGAGAAAGAACAACTAAAACGTTACTATGATAAAGTATGGAATCTCGTCACATCTGGTGAGATTCAATTGGAATGTGACCTTCATTTTACTGATGGTCAGACAAAGTACATTGTCGATTTTAAAAGCGGTTTCGGTTCTAACGAAAAAGGTAATACAAACAGGTTGCTACTTGTAGGTAGTATTTATCAAAATATAGAATCGGAAAATTACAAATGCTTGATATTTGTACGTTCAACGGATAACAACCATTACCTTGCCACTCTTCAAAATTCTGGAATATGGGAAACCTCATGCGGTACAGATACTTATTCTAAGATTCATCATTTTACTGGTTTTGATATTCATAATTGGATTAATCAGAACATAGATTGGATGCGTGATTTCGCCCCACAGATGAGGGATGCAGTGACAAATAATGAACTTCAAAATTATCTTTTCTGGTGATAATATGAACGAATCATTAGTATATCAGGCACATTACACGAAGTCAGATCCAATCCTTAACTATATGACGGGGATGCTTGACTTTCGCCCACATGATTCTATTTTAGAGCCTTGTGGAGGAGATGGAGTGTTCGTTGACAAGATTTTAGAGAAGGTGCCGAATGCAAACATCAGCGTGTTTGAGTTAAATCCCCAAGCTGTTATAGGACTCAAAAACAAATATAATGGGGAGGCAAATATTCAGATAAAAGAAACAGATACACTATTAGATGACAGCATTACATCTTGTAGTGTCAAATATGATAAAATTATTGGCAATCCTCCTTACGGAGCACGTAACAACGAGAAGAAGAAAAACCTCCTTAACAAGCTGTACGCTGATTTGTACACAAAAGAAAGTTACACTCTTTTTCTCTATGCTTGCACACGATGCCTTAACGAGAATGGAGAACTAAGTTTCATCATACCTGATACCTTCTTGTCGCTTCATAGGCATCTCGCCATTCGAAAGTATTTGCTAACGAACACTAAGATAAAAGAATTGGCATTATTCCCATCTTCGTTTTTCCCGGGAATAAATTTTGGCTACGCAAATTTGTGCATCATTACGCTGAAAAAATCTTCAAATGTGGCTCAAAATTTGCGTAATGAAATCTCTATCAGAACAAACTTTAAGACGGTAGAGGAATTAGAATATGATGATAGCGGTACGAAAAAAATTATCTCACAGAAAGAAGTCGTCGAAGGTGTTGGTTCCGCATTCATGTTTAATTCAACCGACAAAATTGCAGAGTTAATCAATGATGATTCTATTCAGAAGATAGGCGATATTGCAAATTGTGTGACGGGATTTTATTCAGGTAACGACAAATATTATCTGCATCCAGTTAGCCCAGATATAAAGAATGCAAAGAAGTACATTTGTGCGAATTCCGAAAGTATCCATACATCTTCTTTGACAGACAAAGAGAAAGGTTGTGGTATTGCAACGGCTGATTGTTTGGTTCCTGTGGTTAAAGGTGGTAACATTGAGTATGTCAAGCCTAACCATTGGTTTATGGATTGGTCAACAAGAGCTATCCAAGAGTATAAATTGAGCAAAAAATGTAGGTTCCAAAATTCCGACTATTACTTTAAGAACGGCATTGGCATTCCAATGATACGTTCGTCTAAGCTTACTGGTTCATTAATAGAAGGTCGGCTATTTGACCAATCCATAGTGGGCGTTTTCCCAAAAGATGATAAGTGGATTCTTTACCTTCTTGGGTTTTTCAACTCGGCTGTATGCACAGAGTTGATTAATGCGA
>FLNZ01003227.1_pt1 | contig 44227 bp, 33 predicted proteins | sample 1140391 | NCBI WGS metagenome assembly FLNZ01 (sample SAMEA3878171, study PRJEB12797) | bioreactor metagenome | biome: Moose rumen | place: Sweden | collected 2011-10 | reverse complement strand
TTTTGTCAAAATAGATGTAACTTCGCACTAACATATAAATATCATGCACATGAAGAAATACTTGCTACTATTGCTTGCCGCCCTGACGTTTGTGGCATGTAGTGACGAGGATGAACTGGTGGAAAGGAACTTTTCTGAAACATATTTTCACGGGAAATTAGTAATTCAACTTTCGCAAGCTCCGCTTGCCTTGTAGTTAGAGGGAGTTAGAGGGAGACAGAAGGAGATAAAAGACATTAGTTTTGCCGCAGAAACACTGCAGACAGAGTATTGTCCTCTATCTTCGCCGCTGAAAAGCGGCATATCTTCCTTTTTCTTCCTTATAATACACAATATAGGTTTTTATCTATCGTTTATAAAAAAGCAAGAAATAATAATTGAATATGAACAAAATATACTTTATGAGTTGCAATGCTTATCAAAAAATAGCATCTGCAGTTGCACCAGAAGGAACTCCATTGGCATATCAAATGATTGACAGATTAGAGAATCTTGATAAGATGCCATTTGATTTCACATTGAGGAACATGGTATTTACCAAGAATGGATTTAAATACAATGACGACTTTTCAAAATATAAGGGTCTTTGGGGTGAATGTCAAATATGTAACAAACCATGGCTTTTGTTGTCCGATAAGATACGAAGCATAATAGACGAAAATCTTAAGGGAGGCGAGGGAATACGGTGGATTTCATGCAATGTCATTCATGAAGATGAGACAAGGGTTTATTATACCCCTTTCTTTACCAAAGAAGTGGATGTGTTGGATTTGGACAAATGCGACTATGGTAATCGTGAACATACCATGGAGAATCTTATAAAACCCGTCTTCGACTTTGCTAAGGCAAGTTTATATTCGATGTTTTCATTTTCCAGATTTGATAATTTTTGGAAAATGCCGTCAGGGGCATACGTTTCAGAAGACCTGAAGAGAAAAATTGCAAAGGCGGGAATAAAGGGGCCCTGTTTTGAACAATGCGCAGTATTCTACTAATACCCAAAATAACTTCATTAGAATTATCACATATGACAAACCATAGAGCAATATAAGTAGAACACCTTGCGTTATATTTTAAAGAATGCATAGACAAAATATGAATAAGATACTTGGGTTAGTATTTCTCCCATTACTTTTCATTGGCTGCAATCTTGATAACTCAGATTATCCCCAAAGAATCAGTTTTGGCAGCAACGGGGGAACACGTATTATACATGGCGATAATGGCTGCTATGCAATACAGATAGAAGACGGAGAAGGTCATGTAAAAGCCACCAGCCATTTCTACGGGGAGGAACCTTATGATTCCTTTATCGTAGAATATGACTGGCTTCAAGTCCGGGATGCAGTGAAAAATGACAATCAGCTTACAATTACTGCAAGACCCAACAAGACTGGTAAATCGCGCCATTACTACATTACAGGTATGGTAATGGATGAAGTATTCACTATCAAAGTGATACAAGCAGGAAGCGGCTTCTGACACCTCTATAACATTTCGGAATATGACCATACAGGCTCAGATATAACGATAGAAATGGGCTTGTCACAAAAGTAAATTCAGGGACTTTTAGCGGACACCAATAAATCGGATATCCAACTGTAGTCATTGACGAACATACTTTGTATCTTCACGACGGCTGCGACAACACCACACTGAGGCTTGTTTCCTCCGATGAAACCGTCGCTTATAGTACGTTCATCGCTGCAGGTACCACTTCGATTGCTCTGCCCAGCACGCTCTCGGGAGAATATGAACTGCAAATAGTCAACCGCTATACATACTCTTACAAACTACGGCCCATTGAAATTTGGGCTATATTCCGCATAAAACTGAATAAGGAATAAGGGGCATTTGCAGAAATTGCCGTTGGAAGTTGCGGGAAATGCCGTTGGAAGTTGCGGGAAATGCCGTGACAATTTATCAAATACTTAATTATATATTTGAAATCGCATAATTATGCGAACGTAATTGCATAATTATGCGAAGGCAATCGAATAATTATGCGAAAGCAAACGCATAATTATGCGATATGTGTAATATAATTGTATGACAAGTAAATTGCCACGACAAATTCGGAAAGTGTACACGGCAATGGGATTAAATCAACAGCATGATTCCATTGAAATCACCTAATATTCTACACCGTGGCCAGGCTCATGCCCGTGACCTTGCGATAGAGGTCGAGGGCAAAGACGTCCGTCATGCCCGAGATGTAGTCGAGCACAGCCATCATGCGCTCGTAGAGCGTGGGGGCAAGGATGTCGTACTGGGGACTGACACGGTTGATGAGTATCTTGGCATAGATGCCCTGGCTGTGCGTCACCGCCTCGAGCATGAGGTCGAGCAGTTGGGTGATGACCTTATGGCCTGCTATCTCTATGTCCACCACCATCTGGGCGTGGTAAATCTTGGCGTATGCCGTCTTTACGCAGGCTTGGTAGGCGCGGTTGGGGGTGTCGCTGATTTTGTCTATCAGGCCACCCTCGAAAGTACCATCCAGAATGGCCTCTTCGTTGTCCACAAACACGCGCACGCACTCGCTCTCCAGCAAACCGATGACAATGGAGCGCAGATAGACAACCTGCTCGTTTACGTCCTCCAGTGTGGCCAACCGCTCGCGAATCTCCCTCTGCTTCTGTTCGTCGAAGAAGGATATCAGCAGATGCTGGGTCTCTTCCGTGGTCAATATCTTCAGTTTGTGTGCATCCTCGATGTCCATAATCTGGTAGCAGATGTCGTCGGCTGCCTCCACCAGATATACAAAGGGATAGCGGGCGTAGCGCTCGCCCTGAGGGGTTCTGAGTTTTTTTATGCCCAGTTCCTGTGCGATCCTCTCGTAGTCGGCCTGTTCTGCCTGAAAGTAACCGAACTTGCCCTTCTTGCCCGCCTGACAGCTGGAATAGGGGTATTTGACAATGCTGGCCAGTGTGCTATAGGTCATGACGAAACCGCCCTCGCGACGACCGTGGAAGTGGTGGGTGAGCAGTCGGAAGGCATTGGCATTGCCCTCGAAATGAATAAGGTCCTGCCACTGCTCGGGAGTGAGAGAATCGCCGGTTTCATCGCAAAAATAGGTTTCGTACTTACGTCCCTTTTCCTCTGTGAAGTAGGCTCCGATGGCGCGCTCGCCGCTGTGCCCGAAGGGGGGATTGCCCAGGTCGTGGGCCAGACATGCTGCGCTGACAATGCTCCCGGCCTCTGTGAGGTGGGTCTTGGACAAATGGGGATGGCGTTCCAGGAGCAGCCGGCTGACGTCGTTGCCCAGACTGCGCCCCACGCTGCTCACCTCGAGGGAGTGGGTCAGACGGTTGTGGACAAAGATGCTGCCCGGAAGTGGAAATACCTGTGTCTTATTTTGAAGGCGACGGAAAGGTGCGGAAAAGATAAGGCGGTCGAAGTCGCGCTGAAACTCTGAGCGGTCGTCCTCGCGATGCGGAGCCTTTTCCTGGCCGAAACGCTTGTTACTGAGTAATTGTTCCCATTTCATTTTTTCAATACTTATTATAAATGTACCTGCAAAAATACAAAAATAAAATGCACGCGGCACTCGATTACCATAAATAATTTGTATATTTGTACGGATTTTTAATGAAAAAGCCTCAAATGCACATTGTCATTGCCGGAAACATAGGAAGCGGAAAGACCACACTGACAAACCTGCTGGCCAAACATTATGGTTGGGAGGCCAAATTTGAAGCAGTGACCTATAACCCTTACCTGGAAGACTATTATGCCAACATACAGCGGTGGGCATTCAACCTGGAAGTGTATTTCCTGAAGGAACGCTTCAAGGATGCGCTGGCCATCGGGCAAAGTGACCACACCGTGATTCAGGACCGCAGTATCTACGAGGGCGTGCATGTGTTTGTGGCCAACAACAAGCGCATGGGGCAACTCTCCGACCGCGACTTCGAGACGTACATGGAACTGTTTGAGCAGATGCAGACCAAGTTGCGTGTGCCCGACCTGATGATTTACCTGCGCGCCGACATTTCCCATCTGGTGGAAAACATACAGAAGCGCGGCCGCGACTACGAACAGACCATCCAGATAGAATACCTGCAAGGGCTGAACGACTTGTACGAAGAATTCATATACAAGAAATACCCCGGACAAGTGCTCACCATCGATGTCAACAATCTCGACTATCAGCACCGCCCTGAGGACCTGAAACAGATTATTGAACGGATAGACAACCTCCTGTTTGGGCTGTTCCCCTTTGGGAAGTTAACCACTTAACCATAACCTTAACCATAACCTTAACCTTAACCATAACCTTAACCTTAACTTTCAATTTTCAATTTTCAATTTTCAATTTTCAATTTTCAAAAAATCACCATGCACATCGCAATCGCCGGAAACATCGGAAGTGGCAAGACCACACTGACCAAAATGCTCGCCAAACGCTACGGATGGACTCCGCAGTTCGAGCCCGTGGAAAACAACCCTTATCTGGAAGACTACTATGCCGACATGGCACGCTGGTCGTTCAACCTGCAGATATATTTCCTCAACAAGCGTTTCCGCGACGTGGTGGAAATCAGTAAGTCGAAGGACTACATCATTCAGGACCGCACCATCTTCGAGGATGCCCGCATCTTTGCCCCCAACCTGCACAACAAGGGACTGATGAGCGACCGCGACTTTGCCAACTATTCGGAACTGTTCGACCTGATGATGTCGCTCGTCAAGTTGCCCGACCTGATGATTTATATCCGTTCCAGCATCTCCAACCTTGTGTCACAGATTCAGAAGCGCGGTCGCACATACGAGCAGTCCATCCAAATTGACTACCTGCAGGGATTGAACGACCTCTACGAGGAATGGATTAAATCGTACAAAGGTCCGCTGCTCATTGTCGATGGCGATACGTGCAAATTTGGCGATGACCCCAAGGCTTTCCAAACCATTACCGACGGCATCGATGCCAATCTCTACGGACTGTTCCCCTTGGGAAATTAACCATGAAATGGAGGATTCTTGTACTTCTGCTGGCAACTTGCCAGTGTTGGGCACAGTTGCCTGACACACGCATAGGCACCGCCACAAGCACCACCCGCACGGCTGGTCGCTTCGGTAAGGGCAGTGAGGAACACGGTCACACGCTACCTGCCGTGCTTGAACCACACGGGATGACCTTCTGGACTCCGCAGACACGCGCCACGGAACAAAAGTGCATCTGTCCCTATTATTATCAGGATACACATCTGCAGGGATTCCGAGCCTCCCACTGGGTCGTGGGTGGTTGCACACAGGACTATGGTTCCTTTACGCTGATGCCCGCCACCAGCAACAAACATCCCGATGCCATGGGGCGCGCATTGCCCTTCAGCCACAATCAGGAAGTGGCGACACCCGCCTATTATAGCGTGCACCTTCCCCACATCTTCTGCGAAATGACAGGGCGCAGTCGCTCCGCCATATTCCATTTCTCTTTCAACAGCCGCAGGCAGGCATATCTCATTTTCGAGACAAATAGCGACGAAGGGGAAGGCAGCATCCAATATCTGCCCGAACTCGGTCAGGTGCGTGCCACCAATCCTGTCCACCGCATCTACCAAGGTTGGGGTGAATCGGCAGGTATGACGGGATATGCCATACTGCAGTTGCGACCCGAAGATGTGAAGAGTTGGGGACACAAAGACAAAAATCTCCTTTGGATACGTCTGAATAAGACCGATGTCATCGTCAAGATGTCCACCAGTTTCTGTGACTTCGACGGTGCCCTACGCAACCTCCAAGCCGAAATTCCACACTGGGACTTCGACAAGACACACAAGGAACTGGAGCTGATATGGAATCGGCAACTGGGGAAAATCAAGACCCCTGCTCCGAACTCTCCCCAAAGGGAGGGCACAGTCGTCTCACAAGAGTCCCCCATCATCATGGGGGGATTCAGGGGGGCTTTGTACCACGCCTCCTTCCTACCCCATGTCCTCAACGATGTGGATGGTCGCTACCCAGGTTTCGCAGGTAGCGGCATCAAGCAACTGCCGACGGGGCATAACTACTACGACGATTTCTCTGCCTGGGACACTTATCGCGCCCAGCACCCCCTGCTCAACATCATCTCCCCACATGAGAGTGCCGACATGATGCAATCCCTTGTGCTCAAGTATCAGCAGGGCGGTTGGCTGCCCATCTTCCCGTGCTGGAACTCCTACACGGCTGCCATGATAGGTGACCATTGTGCCGCCATATTGGCGGAAGCCTACAAAAAAGGAATTCGCGGTTTCGACTACAAGACCGCCTACAAAGCCATGCGGCAAAACGCCTTTGCAACCCTCACCTCCCACCACTCACCACTCAACTCTCACCTTTACAAGGACGGCAAAGGTCGTCGCGCCCTTGACTCTTACCTCAGTTATGGCTACATCCCCTTGGAGGATAGTGTGCCCGATGCGTTCCACCAGCGCGAACAGACCAGCCGTACCATGGAGTATGCCTACGACGACTATGCCGTGGCAGAAATGGCGCGGCTGCTCGGACACGCCGACGACTACCGCACACTCACCCTCCGCAGCCACTCGTGGGCAAATGTCATCAACCCCCAGACAGGCTGGTGCGACGGCAGAATGGCCGATGGCAGTTTCCTCACTTCTCACCTCCCCCCTCTCACCTCGGTCGAGAGTACTCGACCCAGTTACCTTACCGAAGGTTGGCCGTGCCACTACACCTGGTATGTGCCGCACGATGCAGAGAGCCTCATCCAGCGCATGGGCGGCAGGAAACGGTTTATAAGCCGTCTGGACAGCATATTTCCCGAAGGCCTCTACTGGCATGGCAACGAGCCCTGTCACCAGATGGCATACCTCTTCGACTATGCGGGCGAACCCTGGCGCACACAACAATGGGTGCGCCATATACTGCGCACCGAATATAACGACAGCCCAGGCGGGCTCTCTGGCAACGACGATGCCGGACAAATGTCAGCCTGGTACATTTTCTCCTGTCTGGGTTTCTATCCTGTCAATCCCGCATCGGGAGAATATGCCATCGGCAGTCCTGTATTTCCTGAAGTGGAGATTCCACTGACAAATGGCAAGGTGTTTCGTATCATTGCCCACAATGCTTCTGAAGAGAACATCTACATCCAGTCGGCAAGAATGAATGATTTCCCGATGGAATCGCCATTTTTTACGCATGACGACCTGCTTTCGGGGTGCACATTGGAGTTCGAGATGGGACCCATGCCCTCCACTTGGAGCTGTCGCCAATCCCAAACATTTAATCCCTTGGACTTCGGTGCCGTGGGCGATGGTGCGCACGACGACACCGAGGCCGTACAGGCCTGCATCAATGCGGCTTCTCCGCAGGGAGGGATTGGAGAGGCGACCGTTTTCTTCCCCTCCAATAAAACCTTTCTTGTCGGTCCGTTGGAGTTGAGAGGCAACATCGACTACCACTTCGAGGCGGGCAGCCGACTGCTTGCCAGCCCCGATGAAAACCGCTATACCCGCTCCGCCTTTGGCGACAACCGAGGCGAAGGTATGTTGTGGCTTTGGGCAAACGGGGCCGACAATATAACCTTGTCGGGACAGGGCATCATCGACGGCAACGGCATTGCCTTCATGGGAAGTGAACTGGACGACTCCTACGAACTGAAACCACTTGCCAACCCGAAGTTCGACCCACGCCCCCATGTACTTACATTCTTTGGGTGCCAAAATCTGGAAATCCAAGGAATCACCGTACAAAATGGGGCATATTGGACTATCCATCTCGTGGGTTGTGACGGGGCGAAGATTCACGACATGAGCCTGCTGAACCAACTGAAGATACGCAACGGCGACGGCATTGACCTCGACCATACTTCAAACGTAGAGATATGGAACTGCCTCATTGAGAGCGGTGACGACTGTATCTGCCTGAAGAACCGACGTGAATATAGCGAAGCCAATGGTCAATGGGACATGCTCAGTAATAAATGCCAGCACATCCGCGTCCGAAACTGCGTGATGACAGGGCGCTCATGTACCATCAAGATAGGCAGCGAGAACATGGACAGCATCTCGGATGTGGTATTCGACCATTGCATCATCCGTGCCAGCAACCGAGCCCTTGGCATACAGAATCGCGACGAAGGTACGGTCAGCGATGTGACCTTCCAGAACATACAACTCGAAAGTTGGTTGTTCAGCGATGTCTGGTGGGGCAAGGCAGAACCCATTTATGTCACCTCCTACCCCCGCGCCGTGGGCAACCACAAAGATGCCGGCTGGCGCTTCCCGAGGGGAGCCACCGAAGGACGATGTGGCGAAGTGTCCCACATTACCTTCCGACACATTGATGGAGTATCGGAGAATGGTTGCTTTGTAGGTGGTGATGTGCCTGGCAAAGTTCGGGACATCCATTTCGACGATGTCAGCCTCATCCTCCGTCGCCATACTGGTTACCCACTCGGTGTCTATGACAAGCGCCCCTGCCTCGGCGAAGGATTCGTCACAGGCAAAACATACGGCCTCGTCACCGACAATGCAGATGTATATACCTGCCGCTTCGAAGTTACCCTCGACCAAAACTTCCCCGCAGAACAATACGGCGGCGCGCAAAAATGACCTCGCATGACTTAAACCCATAAAATAATAAAAAATATATGAGACTTCTTACCACACTCTTGTTGGCTGGGGCACTTCTGCCCACTTTTGCACAGGAAGACATCGCCACCTTCCGCACCTGGGCCATGACACCCCCTATGGGATGGAACTCGTGGGACTGCTACTACTCCTCTGTTACCGAGAAGGAGGTGTTGCAAAACGCCCAATATTTAGTGGACAACGACCTCGTACGCCACGGCTGGGAATATGTGGTCGTGGACATTCGCTGGTATTGCAACCATCCCTCACTGGGCGGAGGCAACTACAACCAGAACGGAACACAAGACTATGTGCTTGACCAGTATGGACGTTACCTGCCGTCGCCCTCACGCTTTCCATCCTGTATGGTGGATGGCGAGAACCAGGGGTTCAAGGCACTGGCAGAACGAATCCATTCCATGGGACTGAAGTTTGGCATACACATCATGCGCGGAGTACCCAAAAGTGTTGTGGGCTCTTTCTATAAATTAAAAGGCAGTGAATCGACGGAATGGAGTCAAGTTTACGAGGGTACCACCTCGCCCTGTACTTGGCTTAAGGACAATCTGCTTGTGCGTGACAACGAGGCTGGACAACTGTATTATAACAGCCTTATGGACCTCTATGCCGAATGGGGCGTGGACTTCTTGAAGGTGGACGACCTTTCCCGTCCTTTCTACACCGACGAGATACACATGATAAGAAAAGCCATCGACCAGTGCGGTCGTCCCATCGTACTCTCGCTCTCTCCTGGCAAGACCCAGTTCCAGTATGCTGAAGAATGTCTCGCCAACGCCAACCAATGGCGCATGATGGATGACCTGTGGGACACATGGAGTGCCGTGGATGCCGTATTCAACGAAGCCAATTACTGGAGTCAATATTCTCGTCCAGGCAACTATGCCGACTGTGACATGTTGCCTCTGGGACAAATCAGCATGACCATCGCAGACCCAGGCTATACAAGTGCCGACGGTGGACGATGGACACGCCTGAGCCACGATGAACAACAGACAATGATGACCCTTTGGGGCATTTGCCATTCCCCCCTCTTCTTCGGCGGTGAGATGACAAAGAATGATGCTTGGACACTCTCGCTGCTCAACAACGAAGAGTATCACCAAATGCACAAATACGGACAAGATGCCCACCAAATATTGAACGACGAAGACCTCGGCCATGTGGCCTGGACAAGCATCGACCCATACACCGGCAACCGATATCTCGCCCTCTTCCAACGCGACAACACGCGATGGGTGGTTGGACAGAAGGCACTCTACCGATCCGAAACCGTGGCATACACCACTGATGGCCATGCCGTGGACGTGGACATCCCCTGGCCCGAAGGAAGCAAAACGCTCGTGCTCGTGGTAGATGATGGTGGCGACAACTACAATTATGACCATGGCGACTGGATTAACCCCACACTCATTCTGCGCGATGGTACTGAGGTCAATCTCACGGGAAGTTACAAGACCCGCCAATATACCAAGTCGTATTTCAACCGTGTCTATGAAAACAAGAACGTGGACAACGGAGGCACGATGAAGGTCATGGGGGTCAGTTACGAACGCGGATTCTCGACCGACGCTAATGCCGCCATCTTCTTCCAGATACCCGATGACATGGATGTCGTGCGCTTCCGTGCCATGGCTGCAGCCGACGATTCCGGCATAGGGCAAACAAATGCCACAACCAGCCTGCGCTTTATGGTGTTCGACCAGAACCCACTGACCGAAGAGCAGGACGATGCGGCAGTTCGCTCCGGGCTCATCTGCCGTACCGGCACGAAAGCCAAGACCCTCGAAGCAGACATAACAGGAGCAGAGCAGCTGAAAATAGTGGTAAGCAATTATGGCGACGGATACTCATACGACCGCGCCAACCTTGTAAATCCCGTGCTTATCGACAAGGAAGGCAACGAAACAAGTCTCACCACCCTGGAGGCAGTCTCCTACACATCGGAGTGGAGTACGCTACACATCAACAAAAATGTGGAGGGAGATCCCCTGCGTATCGATGGACAAACCTATACGACAGGATTGGGGATGAATGCCCAATGTACACTCGTCTATGACCTGCCAGAGGGACATTCCTATACGACCTTCCGCGCACTTTGCGGCTATGACAGTTCGTGCGACACCGACAACACATCCACTTCGGGTACTACCATGGAGTTTATCGTCTATGCCCCGACGCGCCCCGTGTTCGATTTCGACCTTACCCAATTGGGTTATGCCCCTGACGAGGCTGTACCGCTTCACGACATCTGGGCAAATGAGGACTTAGGCAACGTCATGGGCAACATATCCACCACAGTGACCAGTCACGGCGTGCGTCTATACCGTTTGGGCAACAATGTGTACGACGGCATCAACGGGATTGAGGAAATGAGAAATTGTGAAAATGAGAAAATGAGAAAATGTGAAAATGGTACATATTACGACCTAAACGGCCGCATGCTGAATAGACCTAAACGGGGAATATATGTGCAGGATGGCAAAAAGCACTTGAAACGATAAGCACGATTCGTCTCACCTTACCTTTTTCTTCCCATTGTGAATGTAGATACCCTTCTGTAGTTTACCATTTAGCCATTTCCCATTTACCATTTGACGTCCGCTCAGATCGTAATATGTACCATCTATCCATGTACCTTTTATCCATTGTCCATTGTCAATTGGCAGGACTCCCGTCTCGTCAAGAGCGATAAGTTGGAAAGGGAAAGCAGATAAAGTGGTGCTGACAGAGGTATTTACCGAACCATCAGACTCAACCCCCCAGTACTTACGCGAGGAGGTAGTGCCAGTGCGCAAGGCAAATCGGTCGGAAGCAACGGCTTGGTCGAAAAAAAATGAATAGAGCGTACTCTCCGTAGTCTTGGCCGTGACATAGAGTCGAAGACTGTCCTCAGAAGCCAAACTTATAAGGGCATATTTACCCGATTTGTTGGCCTCTAACTGCCATGTTTGTGACTCGGCGGCATGATCACGAGGCTGGAATTTCACAAACTCATTCTTCCCGTAGGCAGTCAAATAGGTATCGGTGGGCACATGACGAAGTAGATAACGACCAGGGGCTATGATGGCGGCATCCGTGGGGCGTACCAGCACACAGAAAGTCATCTCCACCTCCTCGCCCGAAAGGGTGAAGCGTGCTGAATAGGTCTGGCTCTCTTGGATGCCGGTAAGGAAGAGCGTATCACCCGCCACTCCGTTGCTCCACGATACATTGGCAGCCTTGACGGCAGTGGGCAGCGTGAGGCCAAGTTTGAGGTCGCTGTCCGCATCAACCACCAACGACGAACTGATTGCCAAGAACTTGCCGTTTACCACCGTGGCATCGTCTTCCATCAGTTTGACCTGTTTTGTACCGACAAAGGCAAAAGGCTGTGCCGCTAATACATCGAGGCGAAAATTCAGTTTGCTCACTGCACCGCCCTGATTGGTGTACTCAACCGCATAATCGCTTATCTTTTTCAGGGCAGAAGTGGTTATCTCCTGTGTTGTCTTGCTGCCTGTCCACTTCCATGTACCCCAACCGCCAGAAGGTATGGCTGAGAGTTTTGCTGTCTGGCCATAGAGAATGCGAGCCACCGTGTCGGTGACGGTTTCTCCCTCGATGGTAATTGAAGGGGTGAGTACATCAGGCAAGCAATCACCTTGTGAAGCAATGGAAAAACGAAGTTGGCTCTGCACACCATGCTGATTGGTGTAAGCGACACGATATATATAACTATGGTCGGTCGATACAGTAATTTCACGAGTAGTCGCCCCCGTATTCCACAACCACTGCCCTGTATCCTCTTCGCCCTCTGGCAACTGAGGCATCAATCGCAAGGTCTGTCCCGCAGGTACTGTGGTCTTATTGTTGGAGGTATAGGTGTTAACCAACCCACCCAATTCGTTATGAAGGATGGTTTTGCCACTTACCATGTTACGAGTCTTTTCCTGCGAAAGACTGGGAATCAGATTCGTAGATATCGTAGAACTATACTCCATCATGGGCGAAAGTTCAGTAGGCACCTCCGAGGCAGGACACAATTGGTCGTTGCGGGTATTCATCAGTACGCTATACCCCAAGTGGTCATAACCTCCACTGGTGCTCCCCTGTCCACCCTCGTCGATGCCCATCTCTTGGTAAGCCCTTTCGGAAAATGGCATCTTTACACCCTTCACCCCTTCATACATTCCAATCACGGTGCCCCAATAAGGGCGCGTCTGAGCACCCAGGGCAGGACCCGTCATCAGCCATGCTCGCGAATCGGTGTAATAATATCCGTTGCTACCATAGTGATAGTTTGTCCAGGGCAAACCCTGCACACTCTGGGTTTGCGCAGCCACATATTCAATGCCCGCAGCCAGGCGATGATTCATATAGGAGAAGAGGTCGTCGCCCTGGTTCCACCCTACCTTGGCGATGTCCACAGCCAACCCCAGCGCCATGGCCGAATGGCCTGTGTCACGGCCGCTCTCATTCATCTGTCCCAACAAACCATAACCTCCCACCTCTATTTCCTCGCCTTCCTCTGTCGGCAATTTCTCATTACTCATATCCGATGTCGTCACCACAAGGTTCCCCAAGAACTCTGTCAACCCATCGTTCAGAATAGGGTCGGAAGTGCGTGGGTCTGTAAATGTGCCCACCTGGTCATATTTGTAGTACGACATACCCTGATTATATATAAATACATCGTCACAAAGAATGCCAATGCTGATGACACACATAACATTGCACAATCCCCAGTTGCTCCAGTAATGCCCTGGTGCCTGCCACCACTTGCCGGCGTTTTCCCATGTGCCGTTTCTGCTTCGCAGGAAATTTATGGCCTTGGGATACCACACCGTAAGCATCCACTGCTGGAACTTATGGAAATCCTCACTGCTCCAACCCTCGTAATCGCGCATCAGTTCGGCAGCCTGAGCAAACTGGTAGCCGTAAAGTCCCACCGCCAAACACTGATCCGAGGAGCCAGAAACCTCTTTCGTCGTATTGCACCACGCCATCAATATGCGCACGGCAGCCTTTGCGCAAGCCTCCACGCCACCAATCTTCCATCGCAAAGCATTCTGGTAAGCCATTGCCGCACCACGTGCCGCATTGATGTAGTTCTCGCCCGAACCGCCGCGCACGATAGTTTCCACGGGATAAGTCTGCACCGACGACTGAGCGTATGCGGCACTGGTCAACTTCTGATAGGCAGCCGTAACGGTTGCATTGCCATCTGCCAATTGTTGTTTCACCCGGTCGAAGTCGGCTTGCGTATGCAAGCCTCCTGGGTGGACAAAACCACGATTAGCGTCGTATGCCAGCGCACCGTAGTTAGCGAAGCCAACCAACAGAAGAAGGGTAAATAAACGTTTCATTTTATTCTGCGTTTTAGGGATTTACCGACACAAAATTACGCAACTCCCATAACATGCACAAACAAAATGCACAAAATTTTTCTCTTTTCCATCCCCTACTGGGGGAGGCGAAGAGGGGGCTCCTCAACCTACAAGCCACTTACCTATGTGCGGTATGCGTTGCAGTACAACATTCACCGCAGCCACTACAAGGAAGGTTATCAGAGCCGTGAGGAGAATCTCTACAGGGGTAGTCAAGAGCCCTAAAGCGGCCTGAGTGCCAATGCCCAAGGTATTGCGCAACCAACCGCTAACCACGACAAGCACGAACATGTGGCTGAGGTACATTCCATACGAAGCCTTGGAAACAGGCAGCAGGATATGGCGGAAGAAACCGCCAGAAGCCGTAATCCGACGGAACAAGAGTACCCACCCCACCGTCATTAAAAATACACCTGCCGTGTCGTTAATCCAGGTGGTTTCCCAAACAGCTGCCAACCCCGTAGGTCCCTCAATTGGGAAGATGCCACCAGCATCACGAAGAACAAAATATAAGAAGCCTCCAAAACACACGGCAAAACCCGCTATCCAACAGGGTAAGGCTACGGCAAGAGTGCGCCCCCACGACCAACGGCCAGCGAAACGACGCAGATAGAGACCTAACAGGAGATATCCCACGAATCCACTCAGATAATAAAATACTCCGTATGCATTCCAACTGGCTTCGCCCCACAAAGGATATTGCGCAGGATTGGGAATGCCGGAAGGGCCATAGATGACAGGTGGTGTGCCACCAGCCAAACTACGCACAAAAGGGATAAGGGTGGTAAGAAAACAAAGCAGAAGATAGAACTGTAGTTCGCGTTTTCCCACCCTCTCAGCCCAGGGAGAAAGCAGGGGCATGAGCAGATAGAGGCCGAAAAGCATATAGACAAACCACAGGTGACCAGCAGCATAGTTGAAATTAAGCAATAGGTCGTGGATGTTTTGGACGGGTTCTCCCCACACCATTGCGTACAGCACGCTCCACACGGCAAAGGGCACCAGTACCCGAAGAGCGCGCCTACGCAAAAACTCGCCCGTCGGGTAGTGGAGGGGAAACTGCAAGTAACTCGACGCAACCACGAACAGCGGTACACAAGCACGGACAAAACTATCGAAGAAAGATACCCACCAAGCGTCGCTTTGCGTAAGAATAAGAGAACCTTGACCACCGAGATAGAAAGGTTCGGTAGAGTGAACCACCATCACCATAAGGCAGGCTAATACGCGCATCCAATCGATCCACACAGCGCGCTCACTTACCAACAGGACATTATTATCATTCATCATACAAAAATTTTCAAAAGTTTGCGACAAAGATACAAATAATTCTATAATTGACACTTCTCATTAGCCATTTCTACATCATTTATTTGACATCTGACAATGTCGAAGATAGGTTGCATCTCGAAAAACTGCAAATAAACTTGACTTCCCGTCTTATTTTGTCACGACTCAGCAAAGAAAATTTAAGTATTATTCTTTGCATTCGCTGCTCCAAAATTTGGTATTTCGCTCGGTTTGACCTATCTTTGACTCGCATTTATTAGAAATATATAGATATGAACAAGTACATCTTTTCTTTATGGCTTCTGGCGGTAGCCACTGTGGGGGGTGCCCAAAACACTCATTCGTGGATGGCCGACAATGGTAACGGTACGTTCACTAACCCCTTGTTCTACGATGAATTTAGCGACCCCGACATTCTGCGCGTGGGTGATGATTACTATCTGGCTGGCACAACGATGCACAGTGTGCCGGGCTTGGTAATTCTTCACTCCAAGGACTTGGTGAATTGGGAGAATGTGGCATATTGCTTTGACCGTTTCGATTTCGAGGACGAGTCCTTTAGCCTCATAAACCATAAGGAAATCTATGGTCAGGGCATCTGGGCACCATGCATCCGATATGCCAACGGACAGTTTTATGTGTTTTCTAATGTCAATGGCAAGGGGTTGCAGTGCTTTACCAGCAAGAACATTGAGGGACCGTGGGAACACCATAACATGAAGGGCAACATATACGACCTGGGGGTATTGTTTGACGACGACGGAAAGATTTACGCCATTCACGGATATGGCACGGTGAAATGTACTGAACTGAAGCCCGACATGTCGGGTCCCATAGAGGGGACGGAACGCGTCATCATCCCCGATGGAAACGGGGTGGGCGAAGGGCACCATGCGTATAAGATAAACGGGATGTACTATCTCATCTCCACCGACTACTTGCCCAACGGCCGCACGCTCTGCTCGCGCTCGAAGAGCATCTGGGGACCTTACGAAACACGCGTCATCACCGCCGATGAGACATACGGCTACCATGCGGCCTCACTGACACAGGTGCCCCGTGGAGAGAGGTATCGCATAGGACAAGATGGCACGAAGTTTGCACTTGGTCCCATTGACGCAAATGCCACTGCCTGCACCAATGCCCACCAGGGCGGCATCGTGCAGTATAAAGACGGTTCGTGGTGGGCATTGTTCATGCAGGATTTCCACAGCATCGGCCGCACTGTGTGTCTGATGCCCCTCACGTGGGAAGACGGATGGCCTATGGTGGGATTAAAGGGCAACCTCGGCCGTGCGCCTCGCACTTGGTTCAAGCCTGGGGAAAGCCCCTCCTGCCCTTCAGAGACCTCCCCTAACCCCTCCTGTAGGAGGGGAATAAATGCAATGGTGGACTATTCCTCCCCTACAGGGGAGGTTAGGAGGGGTCATTCAAGAGGAGAGGGAGCCTACGACCGCAACGAGTCGTTCGACGGAAAACAATTGGGGCGCGTGTGGCAGTGGAACCACAATCCTGACGACAAAATGTGGAGCCTTAAGGGTGGGAAACTGCGTTTGCAGACAATGCCAGCCGAACAACTGATGTGGGCACGCAATTCGCTTACCCAACGCGTCATCGGTCCTAAGTCCATCACGACTGTGGAACTCTACACAAAGGGCATGAAGGCTGGTGATGTGGCAGGATTGGGCAACATCAATGTACCTTGCTCATGGATAGGGATATGCCCGAAAGAAGGAGGGTTCCTTCTTCGTTGTTTTGAACAACTTACAAACGACACCCTCTGTGTCAGGCTGGAACTGCCTAAGGGCAAGATATGGTTGCGTTGCATCGGCGAATATGACAACAACCAGGCTCAATATGCCTATTCTACCGACGGCGTAAACTTCCATATCGTGGGGCGCATGATGCCTCTTTCGTACCAACTCATCACCTTCCAAGGTGCCCGACACGCGCTCTTTGCCTTCAACACGACAGGCAGGAATGGCGGTTATGCCGAATTCGACAATTTCACCGTGGAGGAGCCGTATGCCGACCGCTCCCATAACATTCCATACGGAAAAACGGTGCGCATCATTAACATGGCAACCAACCGGCCTGCCGCAGCCCTCAAACATGGTGTGCTCTACGACACCCACGAAGGTGACAGAAGTCAGCAGACCCGGTTCCGCATCATCGACTGCGGTGGGGGAAAGGTAGCATTGCAGTGCGTTGACGGGCGATACCTTAAGGTATATGGCAACGGTTTACCTGGTGATGTGCGTTTCACTGAGGACAAAAAAGAGGCAGAGGAGTTCCTGTGGCAGGACTATCTCGAAGGCCAGTTCATGCTCCTCTCACTGCATAACCATCGCTATCTCGGCAAGAGTCCCACGACGGGCAGTCCTTATTCCATGGACTACACAGGCCCCGACCCTGCACGCCGCAATGGCTCTATATTGCGCTGGGAAACGGTGGAATAGGGGCTCCTGTTTATTTGAGAATGGTACATCCCTGACAAGGTTTCAACTGCTTGAAGAAGTCGTTGCCCTTGTCATCGACGAGGATGAAGGCGGGGAAGTCCTCAACCTCAATCTTCCAGATGGCTTCCATGCCGAGTTCGGGATATTCTACACACTCGATAGACTTGATGTTGTTCTGCGCCAGAATGGCGGCAGGACCTCCAATGGAACCGAGGTAGAATCCGCCGTGCTTCTTACACGCGTCGGTCACGTCCTGCGAGCGATTGCCCTTGGCAAGCATTATCATCGAACCACCATTGTCCTGGAATTCGTTGACGTAGGGATCCATACGGCCTGCCGTGGTGGGGCCCATAGAACCGCAAGCCATGCCGCAAGGAGTCTTGGCAGGACCTGCATAGTAAATGGGGTGATCCTTGAGGTACTGGGGCATGCCTTCGCCTGCGTCCAGACGAGCCTTAATCTTGGCATGGGCTATATCGCGCCCCACGATGATGGTGCCGCTCAGGCTGAGACGGGTGCTGACGGGATATTGCGAGAGTTGCTTGCAGACCTCGCTCATGGGGCGGTTGAGGTCAACCTTCACCACTTCGCCTTCACCGGCACGGCGCAGTTCCTCGGGAATCAGTTCGTAGGGTTTGTCGTCCATCTTCTCTATCCAGATGCCGTCCTTGTTGATTTTGGCCTTAATATTGCGGTCGGCCGAACAACTTACTCCCAGGCCAATGGGGCACGAGGCTCCGTGGCGAGGCAGACGAATGACGCGAACGTCGTGGGCCATATACTTGCCGCCAAACTGGGCACCGAGACCAATCTTGTAGGCTTCTTGCAGGAGTTCCTGCTCCAATTCTACATCGCGGAAGGCACGACCTGTTTCATCGCCCGTTGTGGGCAGGTTGTCGTAGTAGTGCGCGGAAGCGAGTTTCACGGTAAGCAGATTCTTCTCGGCAGAGGTTCCACCGATGACGAATGCAATGTGGTAGGGGGGACATGCGGCTGTGCCGAGGCTCTTCATCTTCTCCACGAGGAAGGGGATGAGTGTGCCGCGATTCTGGATGCGAGCCTTCGTCTCTTGATAAAGATAGGTCTTGTTGGCGGAGCCTCCTCCCTTGGTAACCATCAGGAAGCGGTATTCCATGCCCTCGGCTGCCTCGATGTCAATCTGAGCAGGTAGGTTGCACTTGGTATTCACCTCATCGAACATGGTTAGGGGGGCATTCTGCGAATAGCGCAGATTGTCCTCGGTGTAGGTCTCGAAGACACCACGCGAAAGGGCTTCCTCGTCGCTCACTCCCCTTGTGGAGGAGCCGGAGGGGGCCATCGTCCACACCTGCTGACCCTTTTCACCATGAATGATGGCGGTGCCGGTGTCTTGGCACAGGGGCAACTGACCCTTGCACGACACTTCGGCATTGCGCAGGAAAGTCAGTGCCACATACTTGTCGTTTTCCGAAGCCTCGGGGTCGCGCAGTATCTTGGCAACCTGCTCGTTGTGGCTGCGACGAAGCAGAAAACTGACATCATGAAAGGCTTGTTTCGACATCATGGTCAGTGCCTCGGGCGACACTTTCAGGATGGGATGCCCCTCAAATTCACTTACACTCACGCCCTCCTTCGAAAGGAGGTAATACTCGGTATCGTCCTTGCCCACTTGGAACATAGGAGCATACTTGAATTCTGCCATAACTTTGAAAGTTGAAAGTTGAAAGTTGAAAGTTGAAATAGTGAGAAGTGAGAGGTGAGAGGTGAGAAGTGAGAAGAGGATACGTTTTCCTCTTGAGAATTATTCAAGGAGTCTAATACATTTCTCTTCTCACTTCTCACTCCTCACTTCTCACTCAGTCCAATCCCAATTGGAAACCGGCAAACCCAGGGGCGAGATCAATGGAACCATCGTCGGCAGATCCGTCGGAGGGTTTCTCGTCCTCGGAAGTTGGCGAGACCGCAGCGGGATGGGCATCGAGGTCAATGGGTTGGCCAACCAGTGGCGCAGAACTCTCGAAAGTAGTGACCTTGGACTGGCGTATCTTTTGCAGTTCGTCCTTCGTGCGAGTGAAGGTGGGGGACTGCTCTACGCGCGAAATCAGGTCGTCGTCGTCCAGTTCATCGGCAGCAAAGCGGAAGACGGAATTGCGGCGATGGGTCACCACCTTGCCATCTTCGGTATAGTATTTGCCGCGAATCTCTGTCTTGCGGTCCTTTTCCTCGCGTTCGCGCTCGATTTGTTCAAGTGTGCGGTGCTCATTTGCCTCACTCCACCCAGGCACGGATTCGAGTCCAAAGCCTGAGGTAAGGAGGGTAATCTTGATGCGATTGCCCAAACTGGCATCGGTGGCCATACCCCACTTGGTCTCGACATCGTCCTTGAACTTGCTCATGAAGTTGTGTACCTCGTTCATCTCCTCCATCGTAAACTGTTGTTGCTCTTCGGCATCGCTGAAAGTGATGTAGAGGAGCACCTTCTTGGAGTTGAAGATGTTGTTATTGTTCAGAAGCGGGGATTTGATGGCCTCTTCGATGGCCTTTGTCACACGACCTTCGCCTTCGGCGTAACTGGTGGACATGAGTGCCACACCTCCGTCCTTGAGCACTGTGCGCACATCTTGGAAGTCAAGATTTATCTTGCCGTGCATTGTGATGATTTCGGCAATACTGCGGGCCGAAACGGAAAGAGTGTCGTCGGCGCGCGCAAATGCATTGATGACCGTAAGATCGGGATAGATGTCACGCAGGCGTTCGTTGTTGATGACGAGCAATGCATCGACGTGTTTCTTCAATTCCTCCACGCCCTCCAGAGCCTGATCTATCTTCTTAATACCCTCAAAGAGGAAGGGAATAGTAACAATGCCTACTGTGAGTATGCCCTTTGATTTGGCGCATTGAGCAATGATGGGTGCTGCACCTGTGCCGGTGCCACCTCCCATTCCCGCAGTGATGAACACCATCTTGGTGCCGTCGTCAAGCATATTCTCGATATCTGCAATGCTGCCTTGCGCAATTTCGCGGGCAAGTTCGGGATTGTTGCCCGCTCCGAGGCCTTCTTCTCCCAGTTGCAACTTGGAAGGGACAGGACTGTCGGTAAGTGCTTTCTTATCCGTATTACAAATGACATACGACACATCGCGGATGCCCTCGTCGTACATGTGATTAACAGCATTGCCGCCACCGCCACCCACACCAATGACCTTGATGATTTTGGGATTGTTGGCATGGTCAAGATCCATGATAGGGAGACCTCCCTCATCAATCTGTGATGTAAATAAATTATCTTTCATAGTTGTCATATTTTCTAGGATTAAGCATTATCTTCGTCAGACTCCTCAGTGAATATCTCGCTCAATTTGTTGATGAACTTCTTCCACCGATTCGGGCCAACTTTAGTCTCACCCGCGTTTTCCCCTTCTTGAGATTCGTTCGTATCACTCTTGTCAGAGGAAACTTCCGCACCAGCATCTTCTACTGTCGGCTCCACCTCGGTCGGTTCGGGCTGCTTTTCCAAGAGTTCGCTTACACAGTTCATCTCACCATGCATCAGCAAGGCAATAAGTGTGTCTATGCTGCCCCCTTGAGGGGTTGTAACGGTTTCTGCCACATCAATGGAGGTAATAAGCGACTTCGAGAGTTTTACCTTCTGACAGTTGGCGTGGTGCTTAATAGCCTCAGCAATATCCTTCATTTGTGCGCCACCGCCTGTAACCACAATGCCTGAAAGCAGTTGGTCCTTGTATTCCTCGATTTGCGTCCAAGCATTGATAATGATTTCCTCAATGCGCGCACCGATAATGTTTTGCAAGTCGTTCTCGTTGAGGGCGCGTTCGAGACTGATAGGTATCATCTGTGGATTGTCGCTTTCGGCAGGAACGTATGCTATGCCATGCTTGCGCTTGAGGGTCTCTGCCTCATCGAACTCCATCTGGCGCACTATGGCGAGGTCGTCGGTAACACTGTTGCCACCCAAAGGTATCACAGCAAGGTGGCGCAGGAGATTACTGGTAAACACGGAAACAGTGGTGGTGCCTGCACCAAAATCTACCAATGCACACCCCGAACGCTTTTCTGTATCGGAAAGCATGACATCGGCCAATGCCAATGGCGAAATGAAGAATTCGGCAATGTCAATGCCCGCCGCACGCATGCACTTCTGAATGTTCTCAATAATAACCTCACGTGCCACAATGTTGACGAAACGTGCCTCAATCTGCTCCGTAGGAATGCCTATAGGGTCGGCTATCGTACGATTGCCCACGACGTACTCTTGAGGAATCACATCAAGTATCTGACAATCGGGATAAGAGGCTGCACGATTGTTGTCCATCAAATTGTCGATGAGTTCGGGGGTAATCTTCACCTTGGTCTCGAAACCGCGTGTGATGACATTTGCCTTAGAAGCCAACGACTGACCACCAATACCCACATAGGCTCTGTCGATTTTTACACCAAGATTGGTGCCCATCTGGCTGACAATGTTGGTAATGGCCTGAGTGGTCTTGTCAATGTTGTAGATGACACCGCGCTGAATGGCATCGGCAACTTTCTCTTGTTCGATGTCCAAGACCTGGAATGTTCCATCCGTCTTCCGACATCCAGCAATACCTCGGATGGCAGATGTGCCGAACTCAAGGGCTACGATGATTTCTTTGTCTGTTCCCATACTTTAATGATATTATTTTGTTTTATTATTACTTTCGTCGGGTGCAAATAACTTGGTTGGCATACGAAGCATCGATGAGCGAATACTTGTTCCATCCCACCTTGGGCATAGCCTTTTCATAGAAGAGACGCACACGTCGGAGTTTCTGAGCGAAAGACCGAGGCTCTCCAAGCAGTATTTTCTGCTCATTGACTCGCGGTATGATTTCTACATTTCCTTGTTTGTCAATGTTGACCTGTTGCGCCTCGTGACTCCAGTATTCGTCTGTGCAAAGAATCTTTGCCAACGGTATCAGGCGACTGGCTGCATATTTCCGGGTGACACTGCCTGTAACGATGGGGAGGTCAACACTAAGTCCTCCAGCAGGCATAACCACCCCTACGTTGCTCACATAAAACTCATCGCCATCATCGGCAAGTACATGCATAACAGGACTGCGCGGTGTGACACGAATGCACAAGTTCCCTGCTGCGGTATGGTAACAGGTCACCGTATCAACATAGGAACATTCCATAAGGCATTTTTCTACCTGATGAACGTCAATCTCGTTCAGAGACTTGCCTTTAGGGCTTATCTTATGTTGGCCAAGAATCTTATCCAAAGTGGCTTCATCGACCAAGCGTACACCTACGGTGTCAGAGAATGTGTACTCCACACCAGTACAAACGAGGTTGCCAACAGGTTGGCTCACCTTAACCAAGGCAAATACCAAATAGCCTATAACAGCTATAAGCAACAGGGCTTTGAAAAGTGTCTTTATCATTTCTGGATTTGGTTCTTCAGGATTTCAGTAATCTGACCTGCATAATCATCAATGTCACCAGCACCTAAGCTTACCAGCACATCAAAATCGGCACGAGCAACAACCTCTGGAATCTGCTCTTTGTGAATAAGTTCTTTGTGGACACCGGGACGCAGACGGTCATATATAATTTCACTTGTAATGCCAGGTATAGGCTTCTCACGAGCGGGATAGATATCAACAAGGCAAACATCATCGATTTGCGAAAGAGCATCGGCAAACTCGCGGTAGAAATCGCGTGTGCGACTGTAAAGATGGGGTTGGAAGATAACCTTGACATGGCGACCTTCGTAAAGTTGCTTGACACTCAGGATGCTCTGACGAATTTCCTCGGGATGGTGGGCATAGTCACTAAGGTAAACCTTTTCAGGAGTACGCAAATGAAAGTCGAAACGACGGTCAACACCACTGAATGAAGCCATCGCCTGACGTATTTCTTCCTCCTTGACACCCGACAATTGGGCAAGTGCCATCGCTGCTATTCCGTTTTCTATGTTCACCGTCACAGGGACACCAAGGTTAATGTCGCGAATATTGCCTAAGGGTGAAATAAGGTCGAAACGAATTTCACCATTTCCAATGCACACATTCTCTGCATGGAAATCTCCCTCTGCAATGCTATATGTATAAGTGGTGACTCCAGACTGCGTGGCTGGCTTCATCCTTAATCCCTCATGCAGGATAAGATAACCATCGGGACGAATGAGACTGGTATAGTGACTGAAACTTTCAAGGTAAGCCTCTTCCGTGCCATAAATGTCAAGATGGTCGGCATCGGTGGCAGTGATGACAGTAGCCCAAGGTTGCAACCAATGGAAAGAACGGTCAAATTCGTCTGCCTCTATGACCACATATTGACTCTGCTTGTTCAGTATATAGTTTGTTCCATAGTTTTTGGCTATACCTCCCAGAAAGGCATTGCACCCGACATGACTCTGGTGGAGCAGGTGGGCTGCCATTGAAGAGGTGGTGGTCTTGCCGTGAGTACCTGCCACACAAAGACCCCTCATGGACTTAGTAAGTGTCCCGAGCACCTGGGCACGCTTTTGAAGGTCGAATCCGTTGCGCTGGAAGTATTGCAGTTCGGCATGCTCTGCTGGAATGGCAGGCGTATAAATCACAAGACAAGTATCAGGGTCAAGACATTCGGTGGGAATCAGTCCTATGTTCTCTTCGTAATGGATATGGGCTCCCTCTTCTTCAAGATGTCGTGTCAAGGGACTGGGCGTACGGTCGTAACCACCCACAACAAGCCCTTGATTTAAAAAGTAACGGGCAATGGCACTCATGCCAATGCCACCAATACCTACAAAATAAACTGCCTTTATCTTTTCTACATCACACATAGCTTTTCAATTTTTCTCATTTTCTCTTCACCAATTTCAACACTTCCTCTGCAATGATTTTGGCAGAATCCTTGAATGCCATTTTATATGCATTCCCGCCCAGCGTCTTCAACCGTCCCGTATCTATGACCGTTTTTAGAGCCAAGGGAATAAGTTGTTCAACGGCCTCAGCATCGCGCACCATCAGGGCAGCATCACGGTTGACCAGTGCCATCGCATTGCAAGTCTGATGATCCTCTGCCACATTGGGAGAAGGAACCAATATGGAGGGCTTGCCCAACAGACACAGTTCGCTTATGCTGCTGGCTCCGGCACGCGAAATGACAAGGTCGGCAGCCTTGTATGCCTGATCCATACGAGATATAAAGTCAGTAACATAAAGATTAGAAGGTCTCCCCTTCCGAGCCAGTTCTCCCTGAATGTCATTATAGTAATAACCTCCTGTCTGCCAAATTACTTGTACCTGAGAATGGGCTATGAGGTCGAGATTGTTCAACACACTCTCGTTCACCGTACGGGCACCAAGGCTTCCGCCAATGATGAGCAATGTGGGCAGCTCGGGCTCCATATTGAATATGGCTGTGGCCTCTGTCTTTGTCAGACTGGGATCAAGCAAACCCTGGCGAACAGGATTACCTGTAAGAATGATGCGATCCTTGGGAAAAAAACGCTCCATTCCCTCGTATGCAACACATATCTTCTCTGCCTTCTTTGCCAATGTCTTATTGGTCAGTCCCGCATAGGAGTTTTGTTCCTGTATTAGGCAGGGGATGCCTAACTCATAGGCTGCATTGAGTGTGGCACTGCTGGCATATCCACCAACACCTACTGCCACATCGGGACAGAAATCTCGCAACGTTTTCTTGGCCAACCGTTTGCTCTTCAGGAAATCTATTGCCACACCAATATTAGCCAATCGCCACAAGGGACGATAGAGCCCACGAATGGGTAATCCCACAATTTTGTATCCGGCAGCTGGCACGCGCTGCATCTCCATTCTTCCCTCGGCACCCACAAAAAGGATTTCCACCGCAGGATTTAACTCACGCAATGCATTGGCAATACTGACAGCTGGAAATATGTGACCTCCTGTGCCGCCACCACTTATGATAACTCTAATTTTATTCATTTTCTGCTGACAGTTCTGTTACAGGTTGAGTAGTATCTTCCAGTTTTTTTGCCGTATGACTTACGCTCAGAATCATGCCGATGTAGGCACAGGTAATGAAGGTGGATGTTCCACCTTTGCTGACCAACGGCAGTGGTTGGCCCGTGACGGGGAATGCCCCCACAGCCACAGCCATGTTTATCATTGCCTGCATGACAAGCATCAAGGCCAATCCCATGACAAGATAGGCAGGAAAGCGGTTTTTGCATTTCTCTGCTATGCGCATGGCACGATAGAGCAACAACAAATACATGAACATGACGAACACAGCACCTAACAAACCCGACTCTTCAATGATGATGGCATAGATAAAGTCTGAGAATGCCTGAGGCAGGAAATCGCGTTCCACACTCTGACCTGGTCCCTTTCCAACCACATTACTTGTGGCAACGGCGATGCGAGCATGGGTAACCTGTACATTCTCATGGATGTCATATTCATCAGGATTGACGGGACGGGAACTTCCACCTTTCATACGCTTTGACCATGTCGCAAAACGATGGAGCATGGGCAATTCACTAACCTTCTCGGCCGTGGTATCGGGCGTAAACTTCAGGGTGGCATAGCCAAAGGCTCCTATTAAGGCAAGAGAGGCAATAATGATGGTAAGCCACTTCTTCGGTCCCTGACCATACCAAGTCATCGCCAGAATGACCAGGAAAAGCAGACCTGCTGTGGAAAAATTCTCGCCCACAATGAGAATGCAAGTCAAGAAGGTAAGTATTGCTATCCATTGGAATGCCACGGATGCCATGCCCCCAGTTTCCTTGTTGCGGAAGGTTGCCATCAAGGTGGCCGTGGTGCCCACAAGACTGATTTTAGCGATCTCGGAAGGTTGGATGGTGATACTGCCGATTTCTATCCAACGCGAAGCATCATTGATTTTCTCCTTAAACAATACTACCACAAGCAAGATGAGCGAAATGAACAAACCTACAACACTGAGCAACTTGAACAATGTGCAAGGCATCTTATGTACCAACCATGCTATGAAAATGCCAATGAAGATGTAGGTCGTATGGGTAACCATAGGCTCCCAATAAGCGCCCGACTTATAGGACATGTTACTGGATGCACTATACACCTCCACGACGGAAATCATGCATAGAACAAAAAGAATCATCCACACGACGATGTCGCCCTGCAGGATGCTCTCTTTCTTAAAATTGATACCAGATAATTTCATTGTCTCGTATTTTGTGTTGTTTATAATTCCTTGACGACAGCCTTGAATTGCTCGCCTCTATCCTCCATATTATGGAAGAGGTCGAAACTTGCACAACAGGGACTAAGCAGAACCACATCTCCCTCCTTGGCCAGTTCCTTACATGCCACCACACAATCCTTCATGGAGTGAGTATCACGAATAGGCAACCCAAGTGCATCGAACGACTCGTGCAACTTTTTGTTGTCGGCACCGAGATAGACTAATGCTACGCATTTCTCGCGGATGGTGTCGAACAACGTGCTGTAATCGTTGCCTTTATCGCGACCTCCCACAATGAGGATTATAGGTCTGTCCATCGCCTGTAATGCAACATAGCAGGCATCAACATTTGTAGCCTTTGAGTCATTGATATATAGCACACCATCCTTCTCTGCGACGCGTTCCAAACGATGCTCCACGCCTGGGAAGCTGGTCAGACACTCACGGATCAGTTCCTCGGGAACACCAGTTTCCTTTGTAGCAAGATAAGCCGCCATAGCATTACGCTCATTGTGCCGACCCATCTGTGAGAAGGACAATCCAAACCAACCAAATGTACGGTCATCGAAGTCCATAATCTTAGGCGAGCCCGGTTTATTGTATTCCGATGAGGGCGTCGGTTTTGAACTATAACCTTCCTGGCGTTTTTTCAGTTCACGCGATATGTACTTGTCTTCGTTCCAATAGATAAACGCATCATGTTTTGTTTGATTCTGAATAATGCGCATCTTCGAGTCCACATAATTCTGCATATTGAATTCATAGCGGTCGAGATGGTCGGGCGTGATATTCATGAGCACAGCAATATCAGCATGAAAATCATACATATTGTCGAGTTGGAACGAACTTATTTCCAACACATACCAATCGTGATCGCCTTCTGCAACCTGCAGGGCATAGGAGCGACCTATATTGCCCGCCAGACCGACATCAACGCCCCACTTTTGCATGATATAGTAGATGAGGCTGGTCGTAGTGGTCTTGCCGTTAGAACCAGTTATGCAAATAGTACGTCCACGGCTGTAGGGCTTGGCAAACTCCAGTTCTGAAAGTATAGGCGTACCCTGTGCCATCAACGACTCAACGATGGGAGCCGTATCAGGAATTCCTGGACTTTTTACCACCTTGTCGGCATCCAGAATATTGAGTTCGGTATGTCCACCTTCTTCCCATTTAATGTGGTGCACCTCCAGCATTTGCTTGTAGTGATCCTTTATTCCCCCTGCATCACTGACAAACACCTCCCACCCTTGTTTCTGTGCCAGGATGGCTGTTCCTATACCGCTCTCTGCGGCTCCAAGTACGACAATCTTTCTCATTCTCTCAAGTTCCCTTTTTATCTTATCTTCAGCGTGATGATGGCCAATGCCGATGTTATGATGGTGACAATCCAGAAACGGGTTGTAATTTTTGACTCTAACCAACAGCCCTTGGGCCAGTTCCAGAGAATACGCAATTCACTATCAAGTTGTCCAGGCTTGATGCGGAACGCATCGTGTATAGGAGCGCGTTTGAATACACGCCATTTCTCGCCTCGGCGGTTGCCCATCTTAGCATAGTTGGTTTGCAAAAGCACACTGACACTTTCGCATAAGAATACGAAGCAAAGTACTGGAATAAGCAGTTCCTTGTGGATAATGACGGCTGTTACGGCAATAATGCCACCAATGGCCAGACTCCCCGTATCGCCCATGAACACCTGAGCTGGATAGGCATTGTACCAAAGGAAACCTACCAAAGCCCCCATGAAAGCCAGAAGAAAGATTACCAGTTCCTCGCTCTGTGGCACATACATGATATTAAGATACGATGCCATGCCGATATGACTGCTTACATAGGCAAGTATGGCAAGAGCCAATGTCATGATAGCCGAGTTGCCCGCACACATTCCATCCATGCCATCGTTAAGGTTTGAGCCATTGCTGACGGCCATCACGACAAAAGTAGTTACAAAGACAAAGAATACCCAACCAGCAGCCGACTTATACGGACCCATCCAGTCAAAGAGTTCGCTATAACTGAGGTTGTTGTTCTTGACGAAAGGGATAGTGGTGATGGTGCTCTTCACGGGCTCGCTTTTATGCACTACCTCCGTTCCGTTCTTGTTAGTAATCTGCACATTCTCACGGATAACAGCATCCGGGCTCATCCACAGTGTCAACCCAATGCACAATCCCAAAATGGCCTGCCCCATAAGTTTATAGATGGGTCGCATGCCATCCTTGTTACCACGTTTCTTGATGATATCGTCAATAAGGCCGATACCACCAAGCCATAATGTGGTAACAATCATCATCAGCATATAAATGTTGCGCAAACGCCCCAACAGAAGACAGGGAATTATCGTGGCAACAATGATGATGATACCTCCCATCGTAGGCACTCCCTTCTTTCCCACCCCATATGGGTCGATAGACTTGTCGCGCTGCACCTCCGTGCCTCCATGACGTTTCATCCATTTGATGAAGTATTCTCCAAACCAAATGCTGATGACAAGTGACAGCACCAGAGTCAGAATGGCACGAAACGAAATGTAACTCCATAGGTGAGCACCAGGAATTCCAAATTCTCCAAGATATCTAAACAGATAGTATAGCATAACTTACAATTTTCAACTATCAACTTATTCCAAAACACTCGCGAATGACTTCATGGTCGTCAAAATGGTGTTTGACGCCCTGTATAATCTGATAATCCTCATGTCCCTTGCCTGCCACCAAGATGACGTCACCAGTGGAAGCCATCATGCAGGCTGTTCGGATGGCCTCACGACGATCCACAATGGTTATCACAGAGCGTCGCTGCTCAGGAGTAAGACCTGCCAACATGTCGTTGATAATATCTTGTGGGTCTTCGTTACGGGGGTTATCGCTGGTAATGATGACCCGGTCACTGTTCTTGACAGCCTCCTGTGCCATGATGGGACGCTTGCCCTTATCACGATTACCGCCTGCACCACACACGGTCCAACACTGTCCTCGCTTTTGCAGCACCTCATTGATGGTGGACAAGACATTGACAAGAGCATCTGGCGTGTGCGCATAATCCACTATGGCTGTTACACCCTCATTACTGCGTATGGCCTCGAAACGACCATTGACGGGTTTCATGGTACTTAACTTTACCAACACCTCTTCAGGTTCCTGTCCAAGCATGACGGCGGCACCATAGACTGCCAACAGATTGCTTACATTAAAACGACCTACAAACTGAACAAACACCTCGCGTCCGTCAATGTTCAGGTTCATGCCGTCAAAACTTTCTTCCAAAATACGAGCCTTGAAATCTGCAGTCATACGCTGGGCGTAAGTACGAATAGTGGCATGACAATTCTGTATCATGAACATACCATTCTTGTCATCCACATTGACGATGGCAAACGCATTGCGAGGCAACATATCAAAGAAACCTTTTTTGGCATCACGATAGGCTTCGAAGGTCTTATGGTAATCTAAGTGGTCGCGAGTAAGGTTGGTAAACAATCCTCCAGCAAATGTGAGTCCACCAATGCGATGTTGCACGACAGAGTGACTGCTGACCTCCATGAAAGCATATTCACAGCCCTCGTCAGCCATCTGTCCAAGCAGACGGTTGAGGGTAATGGGGTCGGGGGTAGTACACTCCGTGGGAATTGGACGGCCGTCGATGTAATTACACACGGTGCTGCACAAGCCAACCTTGTAACCGAAACTGCGGAACATCTCGTAGAGTAACGTAGCAATAGTGGTCTTGCCATTAGTGCCTGTTACCCCCACAAGTTTCATCCTACGGGTAGGCTCACCAAAGAAATGGGTGGCCAGCAACCCTGTTATAGCCTCCGTATCGGTATACTGCACATAGGTCACTCCTTCCTGCAATGCTGCAGGCATGGTTTCACAAACGATGCAGATGGCTCCTTGCTCCAATGCCTTAGGGATGAATTGATGTCCATCGACCTGTGTTCCACGCATGGCTATGAAAGCACAGCCCGGAACAACGCGACGGGAGTCAATTTCTATACCAGTCACCTCCTGGGAATCGTTACCTACGACCTGCAGAGGCTGGGTTGTTTCAATCAGTTGTCTTATGTTCATTTCAACTTCTAAATTACTTCAAATTCAAGGTTATCGTCCTTCCTTTAGCATCTTTCGTTCCACTGGGAATACTTTGATCATGTACACGTCCAGAACCACGCAGACGCACTTTCATGCCAACCTGATTGAGGGCATACACCGCATCACGTGCACCCATGCCTCCCACATCGGGTACCACACCATTTCGAATGTCCGTACGCTCACGAGTCAAATCAGGAGTAAATTCACTGGTAGAGTCGGCTGCTTCGCGAGCATCTCTATAAACTCCCTGATTCATCACCAACTGGCTGATTTCACTAAATACAGGGCCACACTGTCCACCACCAGAAGCTGGAAGACCGCGTTTGCGGATGCAAACTATACAAGAATATTTGGGGTCGTCACTGGGGAAATAGCCACAGAAACTAACCATGTAGGCGTGACTGGCATAGCTTCCGTTCTCGGCAACCTGCGCCGTTCCCGTCTTTCCACTAACCTTGAAACGCTTGTTGCCAGCCTTCTTGCCCAGACCCTCACTAACCACCTTTTCCAATATCATGCGGATGTCACGCAGAGTGTGGTCGGAACAGATTTTCTCCTTTATAACCTCTACAGGAAACTCACGCACTACCCGACCGTTTTCCATCTCCGCTTTCACAAAACGGGGGCGTACAAAACGTCCATTGTTGGCGATGGCATTATAAAATGCCACGGTGCTGATGGGGGGAATTTGAGTCTCATAGCCAATGCTCATCCATGCCAGTGCAGTCTTCGACCAATTGCCTTTGATTTTATCCGTGTTAGGCATACGAACTCGGGGATCGGCTCCCATAGGCATACCCAAAGGAATACCTACACCCAGGTTATAGAGTCCTTGCACATACTTTTCAGGATGGTCGTGATAGAGGTCGTCTATAATACGACTCACACCAATGTTGGAACTTTGCTCCAGCACTTGAGAAACGGTAAGTGTTCCGTAACCACCCTTGTGCCAGTTGTGATCCTTCATAGGGCGGCCATGCATCATATAGATTCCTCCATTACCCTCTACGGTAGTTTCAGGAGTGATTTTCCCATCCTCCAAAGCCACCATGATACTGCCGGTTTTGAAGGTGGAACCTGGTTCCCACAGGGCATTGATTGCATCGTTTTGCACTTCATAATATTCACTTGTGCCTGTTTTCTCGTTCTTACAACGCGTCAGGCTCACCATTGCCTTGATGTCGCCCGTGGCAACTTCCATCAAGATAACCACACCTTTTTCGCCACCCACTTCCTTGAGCTTGTTGCGAATGGCTTTTTCTGCAATATCTTGCATCGTGGCATCGATAGTGCATACCAAGTCGTGCCCATTTATGGGTTCACGGTCAATAAAGCTGACACGACGGTTACGTACTTTTGTGCGATGCATGATGCCGTCCTTTCCGCGCAGTAAGGTGTCGTAGCACCATTCCAATCCGCTTGTTCCCTTTGCTGAATCCTTAGATATTTCACCCAATGTGCGACTGGCAAGTGACCCATAGGGTTTGATACGATCCATCACACGCTCAGGATTGAAGCCTCCCTTAAACACAGGTTCGCGCAGCAGAGGTAACTCTAAGCATTGGCGATATTGAATGTATGTTGCCAATCCAGAGGGATAGAGGTTCCAAGCATGGCTATTGCGCTTGCGACCTTCCAAGATACGCTTGCGGAAATATTCTGTCGTTTGTTCGGGGAATATTTCATGAAGGCCCATGGCAATACTATCCAGTTGCTCATTAAGCACAGAGTCACGCCAATGCTGGGCTTTTGTACGAGCCTTTTCATCACTATCAATTACCACAAAATCCATGAATAGACGATACTTGGGCAATGAGGCCACCATGACGCGCCCATCGGACGAGAGTATGTTGCCGCGCTTTGACTCCACCGTCAGACTGTCAGACACAAATCTCTGACTGACCTGATGCCAATAGTCGGCCTGCACAGTCATCGTCTTGAAGGCGGTCAGCAACACAATCAACCCAACAAAGGCAATAGCCCCGAAAATCAGTCGGAAGCGGAAAATGGAGTTTTTAAGATTATTTGCCATATCTGTGGGTTATTCGTTAGTGTTAATGGTAAAAGGAGGAACCTTCGCAGGGGCGAGTGTACTATCGCCAAGAACTTTCAGACGCTCTTCAATTTTGCTTTGTCGGGTCATGGTGGTCAGCTCACTGGAACGTGTCAGCGACCGATATCGCCAATCTTCAACCTCCTTTTGCAATTCCTCTTTCTCAATGATTTCCTGCTGTGCCTGATAGCGATTGGTAACCAAAAGCAAGATTCCCAAAAGGATGAGCAGAAAGAGAGGGATTTGCTTGAAGAACCATCGTCCGTCAATGCTCATGGACTGCATTACCTCACGCACGCTTTTCCCATCACCTTCGGTTTCGCCCTCGGTAAACAACGAGTTCCAAAGACGTCTCCGCAGGGGCATCGAATGTTTTGCCGATTCCTTGCGTCTTGGCTTTACCTGTGCTTTATCGGACTTCCCGGAAACCGTATCGTTAGGAACCACGGTTTCCTTGTTGTCAGTCAGCACGATGGTTGTTCCTTGTATCTGTATGTCTTTCTTTTCTTCCATTTGGATATTTTACTTTCTTTCTAATCTCCATATTTTCTACTCTCTCTCCATGTGGCACCATTATTATGCCACCCGTTCTGCCACCCGCAGTTTAGCACTCCTGCTTCTCGGGTTCTGATGCTGTTCTTGCTCACTTGCCACCTTCATCTTGCCCACGGAACGAAGGGGGGAGAGCAGATTTCCATAGACATACTGTTCCACGCTACCCTCCAGATTGCCACTTCGCATAATGTTCTTAACCATACGGTCTTCCAACGAGTGGTAAGTGAGCACCACCAATCGACCACCTGGGGCTAATAGCCGGACTGCGGCATCCAACATTTGCCGCAACGCAGTCATCTCGCCATTGACCTCAATGCGCAAAGCCTGAAACACGCGAGCCAAATCCTTCTTCTCACGAGTACGACCCACAAAAGGCGTTACAATGTCTGCCAACTGTCCTGTAGTTTCTACGGCATTTTGTGTACGCGCATTCACCAGAGCAGCAGCCAGGCTTCTGCTCTGGTTCAGTTCGCCATACAAACGAAAGATACCAGCCAACTGATCTTCGGAATAGTTGTTCACCACTTCACGAGCTGTTAGTTTCGCACGCTGATTCATGCGCATGTCCAAAGGTGCATCATAGCGGAAACTGAATCCACGCTCCGCAGCATCAAGATGATGACTACTCACACCCAAGTCGGCAAGTATGCCATCTACTTGGTCATGGTCATAATACATCATCCAGTTTTTAACCCATCGGAAATTACTCCGAACAAAGGTAAACCGACCGTCCTGTGGAGCACTGACCAGTGCATCCAAGTCTTGGTCAAAACCATAAAGTTTGCCCTGAGGACCCAAGCACGAGAGAATACCCCGTGAATGTCCACCACCTCCAAAAGTGAGATCCAGATAGATTCCCGACGACTTTATATTCAAGCCATCGAGCGTCTCCTGAAACATCACAGGGACATGATAATTTGAGGTATTTTCAGCGTGTTCAAACATAGTTTGAAGAGATTTGAGTGTAAAGGTACGAAAAAGTTTTGTATTTCGGTTTATAAATTCAAATTTATTTTTCAAAATTATGTAACTTTTTTTGCTTAAAACACAAAAAACAGGTCATTTACAGTAAAGATTCTTTACAAATAGCACTAAGATTCTATAAAGTGAGGCAAAATAAGTAATATATAATACTATTTATAGTATCTTATAAATCTAAAAACCAGAACGTAATAACAAACAATTTAAAGTATTGATACATTTAAGGAAGTTGGAATATTTAGACTTCTCTCGCTGTATAAGAACAAGGGATTATAAGAATAGTACTTTGCCCTTACGATCATAACTATATGTCCTTATGACTATTATGGAAAAACGTTATTTAAACACATGAACAGCAGATATTGGAAACATTCTTCCGATTTCTTGACACAAAAGCATTTTCTTCGCGCGCGTGCGTATATATAATATGGTATAACAACGCAGAAAGAGTGTCTTTTTACAACCTACATCATCCCTATAATTAGTGGAAAAGATTTCGTTCCCCAAACTTTGAAAAGAAAAAGGAGATGTGGAAAATTGAAGAAAAAACAGAACAATTCGGTAGAAGCGTGGTAAAAAACCATCGATTCCATCGAAAAATTAAAACAAAAACGATGCTTTTCGGTACAATAAAGGATGCGATGTGAAATTTTGGTAAAATCAACAAATCTATACCAAAATGCGCGCACGCGTACATGATATTTATGTACTTTTGCACCCGAATTTAAGAACGAACTACATCACAATGAGAAGAAACGCAAAACTTATTATGGCATTGTTTTTCACCGGAGTGATTATGTCTTGCATAGGTGACGAACTGCCAAACACAGAGTGCGATATCGAGGAAGTAACCATCAGCGTGGACAATCCCAAAGCACTTTTCTATCACGACTATGATGCCACACAAGTGGTTTCCTCGGTAGAAAATAACATTATATATTTGCTCAGAGCAGGTGCAGAGGTCGGCGAACTACCTGTAACCCTGAAGATTACTGAAGGAGCAAGAGCCTTCGTTGATGACGGAACCATTCTCCCCGACATGACAAACCGACTGGGCGATAAGCATCTTATACCTTTCGTAAATGGGTCGTCAGTAGATTTCAGTGACGGACGCACACGCCAATTCCGAATTGTGTCAGAGGATGGGATGTGGGACAGACAATATACGATACATTTCGAACAACGTTTCGCCGAACTTGGCCCATGCACATTAGACATTGATTTTGAGGACTATTATATCTACGAAACCGTAGATCCAAAGGGCAATATAATTCCGAAATACTATATTTGGACGGACAACGACCCTAATGCCATCGCCGTCAACCAATGGGTAACAGGCAATCCGGGTTTCAATCTCTCCAAATCGAGTGCAAAGCCCGACGAATACCCCTCTGTGGCTGTGGCCGGTGCTGGTGTGGACGGCGGTAGTTGCCTAAAGTTGGAGACAAAGGACACAGGTGCTTTCGGTCGTATGGTCAATTATCCCATTGCTGCGGGCAGTTTCTTCATTGGAACTTTCGACGTGGAGAATGCACTAAAGAATGCACTGATTGCCACGCGATTCGGCCTACCCTTTGCCCACAAACCTGTGAAAATGACAGGATATTACAAGTTTAAGGCAGGTGCTCAATTCCAAGACAAGAAGAGCAACCCCGTGGATCGTATTGATCAGCCCGATGCTTACTGCGTGGTATATCGTAACACTGATAGCGAGGGCAACCGCGTATTGTTAGACGGTGCCGATGTGCTTTCAAACCCCAACATCGTAGGTCTTGGCCGCATCACAGATGTCGTAGAGACTGACGAATGGACTGAATTCGACATTCCCATGGTGTATACAGAAGAAATCGACGACGAACTGCTTGTGGACTTCGGGTACAGCATGACCATCTGCTTCTCATCGAGCATTGATGGGGCCTACTTCGAAGGCGCACCGGGCTCCACATTCTTTGTGGACAAGGTAAAACTGGAATGTGAATATTAAAGAAAGATTGAAAAATTGAAGGATTGAAAGATTGAAGGAAATGAAACAACTGGCTATATTCTTTATTTACTGCGCATTATTAATCAGCAACGCTGCTGCACAGGATGCCTGGACAGAATGGGGACCCACTTCTAAAGAGGGAGCAGGGGTCATCGTGCGTGCAGGATACACCATTGGCGGCACCACCCCCGTACCCCTGCCCAATGAAATACGCCGCATTGTAGCGTTTTCACCAAAAGGCGGTGCTACCGTGGGCATGGATGTCTATAAGATGTTTAGCAGGCGCTGGGGCATCGCCATGGGCACACATCTGTTCTACGAAGGTTTCCATACCTGTGCCGACGTAAAGAACTATGGAATGTCGCTGACTCAAGAGGGTAACACCATGTCGGGTTACTTCACGGGACGCGATGTCACCGACACTGAAATGTGGGGCATCACCATGCCCCTGATGGGAACCTTCTGCATTTCTCCCCGTTGGAACGTGAGTATGGGTCCGTACTTTTCGGCATACTTCAAGAAGAGTTTTCGCGGCGAGGTGTACGACAACAAAGAGGGCGTAGGCTACCTGCGCGTAGACACGCCCACAGGTGAGAAGATAAACATGAACCGCGAAAACCCCGCCACCTATAATTTCAAGGACGATATGCGCAACTGGAATATAGGCGTGGAACTGACCTTTGACTGGAAGGCCATGAAGCACATGAACGTCTTTGCCACACTTGACTGGGGTGTGACAAGCATCTTCGACGATGACTTCGAGGCTCTACAGTTCCGCATGTATCCTATTTACGGTACACTGGGCGTAGCATACAGGTATTGAGAAAATGAGAGAAATAACAAAATAAAACAAACTGATATGAAAAAATTTTTACTCATCGCAATGGCTCTTGTAGCCACATTTACGGCTAAGGCCGACACAAAGACGTACACCGACGGACTTATCGTTACTATCAATGACGAAAGTACCGACCCCATTGAGACCACTGTGAACGTGGAAACGAACGAGGATGGGACGATTAACTTTATCCTGAAAAATTTCTGCCTTGGCGAAGACATCAAAGTAGGAAACATCGAAGTGGACAATTTAGAGGTGGGGCAGGCTGCCCGCTATGGTACATTCCTGTATAAGGGAAAGATAGACATCGCCCCGGGCGACCTTGATGGCGTAGCCGAAGATGAATATTTAGGTCCTATGATAAGCCCTGTACCTGTGTACATCAAGGGTAAAATCAACGACGAAAAAGCATATCTCACCATCGACATCGACATGATGGAGACTCTCGAGCAGATTATCTATGTCAGCTTCGGCACCGACTTTCCCGCACTGGCAGTTGAGTCCACCAACTACTACAACGAGAATCTCATTGTCACCATCAATGAAGAGAGCAGCGACCCCATTGCCGCTAACGTAACTGTGGAAACGCTGGAGAACGGAAGCATCAATTTCATCTTGAAGAACTTCCAGTTGAGCGAAGACATTAATGTAGGTAACATCCTTGTAGAAGAACTTCCACTGACCATTGGCGAGGGCTTTGACACCTTCTCCTTCAAGGGACGCATCGACATCACTCCTGGTAACATAGACGGAGTTGCCGAGGAGACATATCTCGGTCCTTTTATCAGCCCTGTGCCCGTGGACATCAAGGGTAAGATTAGGGGAGAAAAGGTTTACCTTACCATCGACATTGACATGATGGACATGCTGGGTCAGATTATCTATGTCAGCTTTAGCCAAGACTTCTATTCGGTCATCTATAAGGCTAACAACGAGGTTGTAGGCGTGCAAAACGTAACCGTGGGCGACAAAATCCCTGGATTCACCTACACTCCCGACAGCCGTTACACGTTCAACGGTTGGAGCAGTGAGGATGGCGAAACCTACACCACCATGCCCGACCACAATGTGGTATATGTAGCCGACCTCACCGATGGCATCAGCCAAATCGTAAATGCAAAGGATGCAAATAAAGCATTGTACGACCTCGCGGGTCGCCGTGTCACAAACGCCACCAAGGGCATTTACATCGTAAATGGGAAGAAAATAATGATTAACAAATAAAAGGTAAAAAGATGAAAAAGGTATTAACGATTGTTGCATTGGCATTTGGCATACTGAATGCCAACGCTCAGTATCAGATTGGAAACTCTGATTTTGAAAGTTGGGGTAGTGACGCCAATGAACCAGGTAGCGGATGGTATTCCTTTTCCTCGGCAACAGGAAGTTTTAGTTCTTTTAGTAGTTCCTCAAAAAGTACTTGTACGAAGGTAACGGGTACAGATGCCTGTGGAGGATCAGGGACAAGCGTTCTTTTGGAATCTAAGAAAGTAGTTATTGCTAACGCTAATGGTAACCTTACAACAGGTATTATCAACATGGGAAGTACCACCCCATCAAATTCAGCCAATTATAATTATACAGATAGAAATGGATCCAATCACTGGTCTATGACAGGCCACCCAGACTCTCTTGTTTATTGGGGTAAGTTTACCCGTGGCGGAAGCGGTACATATACTGGTCGCTGCCATGCAATTCTTCATGGTGATATTGATTACAAAGATCCTTATGAAACCAGTGCTAATGAGGCATCATACAAGATTGCAGAGGCAGCGGTTTATTGTACTGAAACAGATACATGGACACGCTATTCTGGTCCCTTTAATTATACTGGCGTTACATCTGGTACCATGTATTTATTGGCTTCCTTCACCACGAATGAAACGCCTGGCGGTTCTAAAGGTGATAAATTCTATATTGATAATGTACAACTTATTTATAATTCCGAACTGGCAAGTGCTACCTACAACAATGATGCCGTCAACTTTACCAATGACACGGCTACAGTGGATGCTCTCTACGACGAAAGCAAACTGGTACTGACCAGCAACGGTCACGGTGCATCAATAGAGAAGTCGTATGACGCCTCCACCGCTGTGCTGACCATCACCGTAAAGGGTGAAGACATTAGTGAGAATGCAAGCAACTATCATACCTACACCATCCAGTTCAAGATGCCACCTGTGCCTCTGCTCGTCGATATTCTGATTGGCAAGACAACGGATTACATCTTGGAGGTGGCCGATGTCAACGGAGACACAAAAGTGTCACTGGCTGACCTGACAAAGCTTATCAATTTAGTAAAACAAGTAGAAGAATAGTTTTTCTTAGACTGCTTGAGTACAAAAAGCGCCAACCCTTTTGCAGAGTTGGTGCTTTTTTGTATTTTTGTCCTCGGTATAATTAAGTAAGCACAATATGGTTTCACCCCAGACCACACTGATTGTTTTCCTGTGCTGTAGCGTGGCACACTTCATCGCAGCCTCCGTGATGGCTCTGTTTGCGCGCCACCAAGTGAAGTACCTTGCCATTGCATGGATTTTGGGCATATTTGCCATAAACCAACTCATCGTCACTTTCTTCGTCGATGTCTTAGCCACAAAAGCACCTGGTATGCTGCATCCCTATGCGCTGATGACCTTGATGTCCATAAGTTACCTACAGAGTATCTATCCGCTCTCCATCCCCATGCCCGGTTATCTGCAGTGGGGTCGTATGTGGAAGTATGCCTCTCCGGCAATTGTGGTCATCCTGTTCTATATCGGTGCCATGCTCATGGGTAGCCGCCCCGTCATCATCCACGACATCAAGGAGTTTAGCCAGCACCTGCTCACGGGCGATGTACTGATGCGACAAATCATGGTCATCATAAGCTTCTGGTACATCATCAACATCTTCCGCCTGCCCCACCGATTGACACATGTGGAATTTCCACGCTATCTGGTCGGCTACAGCACCATGCTGGGACTGAGCGTCGTCTTCTACCTGATTATATCCATCAACTACGATGCCCGCTTGATGCTGGTGTATGTGGTCATCTTCACCCTGCTCAATCTCTACCTCTGCTTCCGCACCTTGGAAACCACGGCTTTGGAACTGCCCAAGCCTGTCATAACGACGGTGAAGACACCACCTACAGACGAAGAGATACAACAGGCAGAACAAGACTTCAACGAAGCCAACCTGCAACGCTTCCAGCGCACACAGTTCTGGATGCAGAACCACAAACAAGAGTGGACAGACTCCGCTTTCACCCGCGACACCTTATGCCGTGAAATAGGCCTCAACCGACACCTGATGCTGCAATGCGTTCGCAGCCAGGGCTACAACAATGTCCACGACTACATCAACAGTTACCGCATACAAGAGCTCAAGCGCCGCATACAGCGTGGCGAAGTCTCCACGCTGACAGAGTGTCTGGATTCAGGCTTCGGAGCCGTCAAGACCGTACGCTCCTGCTTCCTGCGCCACGAAGGCATTACGCTCGACCAATACATGAAACAATATGCACGCACCTAACGCACCCATACTATGAAACAAGCCCATCTCATACTACGCAGTTTCGTATTTGCAACCATCCTGCTTATGACCAATACGGCAATGGCAGGATACAGGATTGCCCAACGCATGACCAAGGACTCGCTGACCATAGCCTCCCCCTCATGGCAGGAGACTCCCTCGAAGCACATGGCACAAAGTGCCTATCCCGTGAAGTTGCGCGTGCAAGGCCATAGTCTGCGCATCACTTCAAAACACGAACAGATACTACCCATCTACACGCAAGGAGGCACGTTGTATTTGGCCATGCAACTGACACCCGGTGTCAATTGGCTCAATGGGTTGCCCAGCGGGCGTTACCGCATCAACAACAGAACGATAAAGATTAAGTAAAGCCGCAAGCGGCTACGAAACGTAAACTAAAATTGAAAGATTGAAAAACGAAAACCATATTGTGAATTGCAAATTAACCTATGGTTAATGAAATAGACATAGAATCCATCATCCGAGAGCGCGCTGGCACAAAAGCGAGGTTCGTCCCACGCTTTGTCTATTCGTGGATGAAACGGCTCGTCCACGAGGACTTCATCAACGAATATCTGCGTCAGGGGCGCGAAGGTGTGGACTTTTGTCAAGGTGTGCTCGAATACCTGCACGTGACCATAGATGTGGAAGGTCAGGAAAACCTGCCCGACACGGCCAACGGCTACTGTACCTTTGTCTCTAACCACCCTCTCGGAGCCATTGATGGTGTGACTCTGGGAGCCATACTGGGCAAGCACTATGATGGGCATATCCGCTATCTGGTCAACGATTTCCTGATGAATCTCCGTGGACTTGCACCCCTATGTGTGCCCGTCAACAAGATTGGACGTCAAGCACACAACCTGCCACAGATGGTGGAACAAATCTATTCGGGTGAGAACCATGTCATCCTGTTTCCTGCCGGACTCTGCAGCCGGCGCATCCAAGGCAAGATACAGGACCTGGAGTGGCACAAGTCATTCATCACCAAGAGCCGTGTCCACCAGCGCGATATCGTTCCCATTCACTTTATCGGACAAAACTCCGACCGCTTCTATTGGGTGGCTAACTTCTGCAAATTCTTCCACCTGCCCAATTTTGCAATGGCACTCCTGCCCGACGAGATGTATCGCAGCCAGGGAGGCCACTATACCGTGCGCATCGGGAAGCCCATCCCCTGGCAATCCATCGACAAATCAAAATCCACGATGGAATGGGCACAATTCATCAGGGGTGAAGTTGAGAAGTTATAAGGATTAGGGCTAAAGGTTTTAGTTTTAGTATTAGTTTTAGTTTTAGTTATCGTTAAAGTTAAAGTTAGGGTTAAGGTTAAGGTTAAGGTTAGGGTTAGGGTTAGGGTTAAGGTTAGGGTTAAAGAAGTTATGGAAGAAATTATTGGACGCATACCACGCGAACTGCTGAAGCAGGAACTGACAGAGGACCGCCGTTTGCGGTTTACCAATAAGTCGGGCAACGAAGTGTATATTGTCACCTGGCAAGATTCGCCAAACACCCTGCGCGAGATTGGACGACTGCGCGAAATTGCGTTCCGCGATGCGGGAGGTGGTACAGGCAAGGCTTTCGACCTCGACGAGTTTGACACATGCGACAATCCCTATAAGCAACTTATCGTCTGGGATCCCGAACACGAAGAAATACTCGGTGGCTATCGCTACCTGCTGGGCAAGGACTGGCTCATCGACCCCGCTACTGGTCAGCCTCACCTCGCCACAAGTCACATGTTCCGCTTCAGCGAACGCTTCATGCAGGAATACGCACCCTACACCATTGAACTCGGGCGCTCGTTCGTGACCCTCGAGTACCAAAGTACGCGCATGGGCAGCAAGAGCCTTTATGCACTCGACAACCTTTGGGACGGGCTGGGGGCTCTCGTGGTCATCGAACCCACGGTGCGCTATCTCTTTGGCAAGGTCACTATGTATCCTACCTACGACCGCCTGGCGCGTGACATGATACTCTTCTTCCTCAAGAAACATTTCCCCGACCCAGACGACCTGATTTTCCCGATGAAACCGCTTGTCTTAGAGCACGACCCGACACAATTCGAGCAAATTTTTGTAGAAACGGACTTCCGCAAGGACTATCGCATCCTTAACACCGAAGTGCGCAAACTGGGATACAACATCCCGCCCCTGGTCAGTGCCTACATGAACCTCAGTCCCACCATGCGCCTCTTTGGCACTGCCGTCAACGAGGGCTTTGGCGATGTGGAGGAAACAGGCATCCTTATTGCCGTCGATGAAATTCTGCAGGAGAAACGCATGCGCCACATCGACACCTTTGCCGCCCAACACCCCGAACTGGTGAAAATCATCGATGGTGCCCACCGAATCTTCTACAAGGTTTAAGTAACCACCTTTAATATATAAAGGTCTGCACTCAATGAGCACTTACGTTATTTAGAAATTCTTGTTCCAACTGCTGCATTTTTGGAAGCCCAGCAAGTTGGGAAATAGACGAACGCCGAGTAACCTACCGAGACCGTAGATATATCTTGCATGGATTTGCCTATCAGGAAGATTTCTACCACCCCGACTACTCTCGTCAACACCCTACGGAACCCACCGACCACCGCCGCACACTCTCTGGAGAATATGAACTGCAAATAGTCAACCGCTATACATACTCTTACAAACTACGGCCCATTGAAATTTTGGCTATATTCCGCATAAAACTGAATAAGGAATAAGGGGCATTTGCAGAAATTGCCGTTAGAAGTCGCGGGAAATGCCGTTGAAAGTTGCGGGAAATGCCGTGACAATTTATCAAATGCTTAATTATATATTTGAAATATAATTGTATGACAAGTAAATTGCCATGAAAAATTCGGAAAGTGTACACGGCAATGGGATTAAATCAACAGCATGATTCCATTGAAATCACCTAATATTCTACACCGTGGCCAGGTTCATGCCCGTGACCTTGCGCCAGAGCTGCCACGAAACGGTGGCGAGAATCTTGCGCCAGTCATAAGTGTCTCTCGACAGGAAACGGTAAAACGTGTCGCTCTTGCAGCGGAACAGGCCGCATAGCGATGACGTTCCATAGTTATATGCATTACGAATCATGAAACAGGGAAACAACAACAGCAATCCAAGCAACTGCAGTTGCGTCAGCTTGCAGTTACACTTGCTCTCGCTGCCGAAAAGCCGCTTTTCGGACAGCCTGAGGACGTTTGTCATGTCCATTATTGCATTCATTGCACTCGTGGCATCATTTTCTTTGAAAAACTTGCCGACTTCTGAAAAAATGTTTGTACCTTTGACGTTGAGCATAGGGCTTTGTATCTTGTT
>FLNZ01003226.1_pt1 | contig 44418 bp, 38 predicted proteins | sample 1140391 | NCBI WGS metagenome assembly FLNZ01 (sample SAMEA3878171, study PRJEB12797) | bioreactor metagenome | biome: Moose rumen | place: Sweden | collected 2011-10 | reverse complement strand
TGTGGACAAGGTGCTCAACATGGCCAAGACCGTAACGACCATCAGCGTCTACATGCCGCAGAACAAGAAACACCTCATCAAAACCATGCCCATGAAGAGGCACAAGCCAATAGCAAAACTATTCGAAGAGGAATTTTGGGAGGCGCAATGACGAAGTCAGGCGCGCTCCTAAAGTCCAATTTTTCAAGTTTTCAAGTTGCTGGAGTAAAACCATTTTTTGCTCCTTTTCTTTGTCTATTCATTATTATTTTGTAACTTTGTGGCATCCTTACGCCGATAATGCGATAGCATTGGGAAAAAGGCGCTGACCAGAGGGTTGCGCTTGTCGCGGGGATGCCATATATGGAAAGGCGTTTATCACGCGCTTTGTTCTTGATGTGTCGAAACCTGAGAAACTTCGAAAATAGTCAGAGGACAATAGCAACGGTAGATGCCACGGGTATGTTATAAGACGCACCTCATTTATTCATTTCAATAAATGGGTGTACGACATAACATATCGGCGTGGGGTCTTAGTTGCTCGTTCAGACTATTTGGGCTTTCTCAGGGCCTTGACACATTGGACGGGTAACGGGTAATGACTCTCACGCTCTTTTTGTATCTATAGGCTCAATCTTTTAAGTTCACTATAACTGCGTTGACAGAGGGTCGCGAGGCACAGAAAAGATTGAGGTATGGACAAATTGCAATATGCTTTGAGTAGCGGTAAGCCCGTAAAGTTATTCTACTTTATCCGGGAGTTCTTGAAACTGCTTGTTCCCCGCTATTATTATCAGGTTAGACTAAATGGGAAGTTAAATGGATGGGAGAAGAGATCAGACGCTACCTATATTGCCGAACGTGTAGATTATTATTGCCGCCTAAACGGAGAGACTAAATTACCAGAAGGAAGGACTATATATGAGAAGTATCATGGATATTTCTATTTCTTAGACACGATTAAGAATTATCGTTTGGCAACATTTCACAGAGCCTATTATTTTGATTTAAGGGATGTCGCACGATACTTCTCCTCAAACATGCGAATATGCTATGTTCCTGGTGATGTCTATTTTACCCCGGAGCATCCAGCAATAGTGAAAAGCCGATTGCTGTCTCCCGACAACCAAAACTCCATTTTGCTAAAACTGGATAAACTTCGTCATTTCATGTTTGTCCGAGATAAAAAAAAGTTTGAAGAGAAAGATAATAGGGCAATCTTTCGCGGAAAGATTCGCTCCAGTCGCTTGCGAGCACAGTTCATGAAAATGTATTTTGATACTCCAATATGTGACTGTGGCATTGTCAGTCCTGATAAACGCTATCCCTCTGAATGGCATGTCGCAAAGAAAACAATTCGGGAACACTTAAACTACAAATTTATCATAGCCCTTGAAGGTAATGATGTCGCTTCGAATCTTAAATGGGTTATGTCGTCCAACTCCATTGCTGTGATGACAAGACCCACGTGTGAAACATGGTTTATGGAGGGGCGGCTAATACCGAACTATCACTATATAGAGATAAAAGAAGATTTGTCAGACTTACCTGAGAAATTGGATTTTTATGCTACACATATTGATGAAGCACAACGAATCATAGACCATGCACATGAGTATGTTGCACAATTCTTAAACGAAGAGCGTGAGTCGCTGGTACAGTTATTGGTTATGGATAAATATATTAGAAGTGTAAATTAAAAACATAAAGCCTATGGAATAACACTATTAAATTCGAGACATATTTGCCGATATGTGTATTTATGCCCCTGCATATTCGGTTTCAGTCTCAAAAGCCACAAGTAATGAGGGGGCTACATTAACAAATCTAAAAAAACTACATTTATGAAATTACTAAACGTATTATTACTACTTTTCCTGCCATGCGGTTCAATATTTGCACAAGAAATAGACGAAGAACGAGCAAGGAAGGAAGCCATCGTAAGGGCTGCTCAAGAGAGATTAGATCGAGAAAGAGCCGAATTTGAAGCAAAAAAGGCCGCAAAAGATTCGCTTGATAAGAAAATCCAAGAGACAAGGTCGAAATTCAGTGCCTTAAGGGTAAAATATGCTGGTGATGCTCAGTTAGTTGCAGAGATTGACAACAAAGAAAAGTTGGCAATAAAAGCAGCAAAAGAAGACTCGAAAAAGCAACTGACAAAGAAGACATCGGAAATAAGCGGCCTTCAGAGTACTGAGAGAGACAGAGAATCTCTCAAAGCAGAATTGGCAGAAATCTTTGATGAATCTAAAGTTAAAGCCAGCCATACGAAGAATGGCTACAACCGCATCTCCTTTGGTTACTACTCTCAGAAATTAACCTGTAAGACAGATGGTCCGTTCCCCTCAATATTTGATGAAGATTATAAGAAAAGCATGAATATGAAGGGGCTAGAGGTAAGTTATCTGCATGGAATTAGTGTGTCTAAAAAGATTCCTCTTTTCGTCGAAATTGGAGGCCGAATTCAGTTCAATATCTATAAAAACAAAGATAGTTACGTAGTTGACGGTCAGAGATATGATGATGTACTTAGGATTACCAATCTTTCTCTTGCTGTACCCGTGAATATCACTTATAAGCATACTTTTACCAACGGCTTCTATGTTGCTCCTTATTTCGGTGTAAATTTGAGAGTAAATATGACAGGAAAGTGGGACTATGACGGATCTGACTATTCAGAATACTATAATATATTCAAGGCTGACGATAATGACGAACACGCATTCTACGGTTCTGATGTGGATCCATGTAAACGGCTGCAATATGGCTGTCAGTTAGGCCTGAACTTTGGATTTAAGGCTCTAAATATAGGAATTGGCTATTACATGGAATCCCCACTTTATAATAGTCAGTTACTATACGAAGATGATCGCCTATATGATGTAAAATATAAAATGAATAATGTAAGTTTAACTCTTGGTATTAACTTCTAAGAATCAAAACAATGAAAAAGACATTTCTTTTAATGAGCCTTTTGTTGGGCTTTGTAGTGAGTGGTGTATTAGTGTCCTCTTGCGACGATGACGAAGAAACAGGCAACAGCGAATTGGTAGGTAAACTGAAGGGGGCATGGGAAATGACAGGAGCAGCCGCAGACGATGGGTATCCATTCTGGGAATTTACTGACAAAAATGTGTATCTTTATGCCTACTATGATGAAATGAAAGCGCACAAAGCGGCAGAAACATACACATATACTACTAAAAGCAATAACATCATCCGTATGGTGGATGTTAGAGACAAGGAATACTGGTATGATGTAAAAGTGGTTTCTGTTACAAGCGATAAATTAGTAGTGTACTGGGATTACGAAGATGGCGACTATGAAGAGAAACTTACTTTCTATAAAGTGAAGTAATTTATCTTATAAAGGAAGCCCTTCGAATATAGTAATCGCCCCTTTTCTCGCACAGAGCCGAGAGAAGGGGCGATCGTTGTATGACGCAATATTATCCTGATTAAGAGATAATATCATTTTGTTGGATGCACTACATCGCGTCCCTACAACTTATAACTTCCTTAACCCTTATTTGAACCTCAACACGGAGGTTAAGTTAACCTTCGCCTCCAGATTAAGTTAACCTTCGCCTCCAGATTAAGTTAACCTTCACCTCCAGGTTAAGTTAACCTTTGGTGAGGGGGTCGTAGAGGGGTAATAAGATGTTTGTGAAATTAGTGGGATTAATGGACGGAAATCGGTGAGGGGGGCGTCAGAACTCGAAGAGGACGCGGGCGTTTATCATGCGCCCCGTGAGGTAGTTGGGGACTGCAAACTGGCTGCCCTGTACGTCCGTGACCCAATAGTAACCGGAGACGTTGGAGAAGCCGAAGATGTTGAAGCAGTCGAGCCCCAGCCAAATGTTCTTGACGGCATTGTGGCGCAGATGGCGGTCTTCGTTGTTGAGGGCACGATAGTTCATGCCTATGTCGACTCGCTTGTAGGCAGGAGCGCGGAACGCATGTCGCTCAAGGCCGGTGTGTGGCGGGCCGAAGGGGAGGCCGTCGGCAAAGGAGGCACGAAGGTTCATCTTCCAGCGTGTGGTGTTGGGGAAATAGTCGGAAAAGAAGAAATTGAGGTTCCAACGTTGGTCGGTGGGTTGGGGGATTTTTTTGCCGTGCAGCGACATCCGTGCTTTCATGAGTCCGAAACTTATCCACGAATCGGTGCCAGGAACCATCTCGCCGTATATCTTCAGGTCGAGGCCTGCCACATATCCCTTGGCGAGGTTTTCTCCGTAATAGACGATGCGCACTCCTTCCACATTGTAAGGAATGATGTTGCCCTGTGCCTTGTAATATGCTTCGGCTGTGAAGCGGAAGGGGCGGCTGGAGACGCGGAAACGGTATTCCAATGCCGTGAGCACTTGGAAGGAGCGTTGTGAACGGATGTTCTTGTTTAGGACGACGCGTGTGTCGCCCTCTGCGGTTACGGTGTCGCGCAGTTCCTTGTAGAAGGGGCGTTGGTAATACATGCCTGTGGCCAGACGGAAGGTGATGTTGTCCTTCTTCTTGGGTACATAGCCCATTGAGACGCGGGGCGAGAAGAGCCATTCGCTGTTCCACGACCAATAGGAGAGTCGCGCTCCGTAGTTGACGCTGAGGGTGCCGATGGGGGATTCCCTGCGCCAGGTGTCTTGGAGGTACATTTCCATGTGGTTAGTGTGGATGTGGTTCTTGCTCTTCAGGTTGTAGATGAGCATGAGGTCGCCTGCTGTGTGGGGTATGCTGTAGCCGCTGCTGTCGCGGCTTTCCCACTCGCGGCTGTTCTCGCTGATGTCTTCGTTGCGCCAAGCCAGCCCTGCCAGCATCGTGTGGCCGCGGCGTCGCAGGTCGTAATCGAGGCGGAGTGTCTTGGTGCTGCTTGTCAGCAGGTTGCGGGCGTGCTCCATATAGGTGCCTACGGCCAACTGGTTGCCTACAATGGCATCGTCGAGCCAATATTGTCCCTGTATGTCGTATGTCTCGCGCTCCTTGGTGGAAAAGGCTGAGAATGCGAGGGTGATATTGGAGCGGTCGTTGATGCGTCGGCGTAGTTTTGCAGTGCCGAAGAGGGTGCGGAAGAGGTCGTTTTCCTGTCCGTCGAAATAGACGCGGAATTGCTTGATGTCCTCCATCGTACCGAAGTGTGTCTCGCGGTCGTGGGGTACAAACTTGTAGTCGTTGCGCGAGATGTAGCCGATGATGTCGAGTGTCCAGTATTTGGAGGGTGACCATGAGAGGTAGGCCTGATAATCGAAGAAGCGGGGCTTGTATTCACCCTTTGTCTCGAGAGAGCCAAGCATGTATTGATTGGTCTTGTAGCGCAGGCCGTTGGAAAAGGAGAATTTCTTTTTGCCGTATCCGGCGTAGGCATTGGCACCCAACAGTGAGCCGCTGAGCGAACCTTCCCAACCCTTGGGCTTGTGATAGGTGATGTCGAGCACGGAGGACATTTTGTCGCCGTACTTGGCTTCGAAGCCGCCTGCCGAGAAATCGACGCGCCCGACCATATCGCTGTTGATGACCGAGAGTCCTTCTTGCTGCCCGCTGCTGATGAGCAGGGGGCGATAGACCTCCACGCCGTTGATATAGACAAAGTTTTCATCGAACGAACCGCCGCGGACATTGTATTGGCTGGAGAGTTCGTTGTGGGTGGAGACTCCTGCCTGTGTGGCCACAAGTTCCTCAACAGCGTTGCCCGTGGTGGAGGGAAGCCGCTTCAGTTCGTCGGTGTTGAGTGTCTGGTTTTGCCCCATCTGGCGACGCTGCTCATTGACCACAACGTCCTTCATCTGGTGGTCGGTCGACTTCATGACAATGTTCAGCACCAGTTCTCCCTGTGGTTTCTTCAGTACACGCTGACGCTTCTGGAAACCAATCATTTGATAGACAACGACGACGCTATCGGCGGTGCGGAATGAAATGTTGTATTTGCCGTCGAGATTGGCTGTGGTGGCAATACCTTGTCCCTCAATGCGAATAACTACCATTGGGATGGGTTCTTGATTCTCGTCCACCACGGAACCGCGCAACTTGACATGTGCCGTGTCCTGTGCTTCCTGGGCATACAACACATTGCCACATCCCCACAGGAGGATGAGGCAAGTGAGTAGTGTGGATAGCCTTGTCTGTAGCGTCATACTTATTTTATAACGCGTGTGAGGCTTTTTTATTGTATCGTCAGAGTGAAACTGCCGTTGGCCTGGCTATAGAGTGTGGAGCAACTGGAGGTGATGTTGCCGATGCACCCTTCTGCCCGTCCTCCACTGAACGATTGCATATCGGCATCGGCGGCATTGTTCCATGTTCCCATGAATGAGCCGTTTATGCGTTCTCCGATACTGGCATTGGAGGGAATGTCGGCTTCCCATGTCGGGTCGTCATAGCTGCTGACGATTTCGTCCGTGGGCGTTTCATAGGCGATGGTGACCTGCGTAGGTCCATCTTCCCCCTCAACGGGTATTGTCAGTTGCCACTGGTGGCGTGCGCCATAAAGATAGCGTCCCTTTTGCACTTGCACGGCGGTAATCTTGATATGTTCGCCAGGATGGACGGCACTCGGCTCGATACGAAATCCGCAGAAGATGGGTGGCATGGCTCCCTTCTCTTCGCTACAAGCGGAACAAAGAAGTACCGCCCAAAGCACTAAAAATATGTAAGTTGAAAGTTTTTTCATTTTTCAATTTTCAATTTTCTTCAATTCCTGATATAATCGCTGTACGGGCAACCCCATAACATTAAAGTACGAACCTTCGATTCGCTCCACGCCAATGAATCCAATCCATTCCTGAATGCCGTATGCCCCAGCCTTGTCGAGTGGATGGAAGTGACTTACATAGTAATCGATTTCTTCCTCCGTAATAGGACTGAAGGTTACATTGCTGACGCTGACAAAGGAATGTTCACGCTCCTGTGTGAGAAGGGTTACTCCTGTGATAACCTGATGGACTCGGCCGCTCAGTTTACGAAGCATACTCTTCGCGTCTTCCTCGTCGGTGGGCTTTCCCAGCACCTGACCATCGAAATAGACGACAGTGTCGGCGGTAATGATAAGTTCGCCTTCCTGCAAGGTGTCGCGATAGGCTTGTGCCTTTTTGCGTGAGATGGCTTGTGCGATTTCCACCCCCGTCATTCCTTCGGGATACGACTCATCGATGTTGGGAAGAACGCGCACCTCAAAATCGAGGCCTAAACCAGAGAGTAACTCACGGCGGCGTGGGCTTGCGCTTGCTAATATTACTTTGTATTTCATAAATTGAAAATTGAAGATTGAAAGTTGAAAGTTGAAAGTTGCTCCTTGCTCCCTTTTTACCATCCAAATGCGTGCTTGTCGGCCATCCACTTTCCTTGGGTACGAAGCACTTGCTCTATGACATCGCGGCCGCAGCCCATTCCTCCCTTGAGAGGGCTGACGTAGGTGCTGATGGCCTTTATTTCAGTGGCGGCATCGGCAGGGCAGCAGGGACAACCACAACGTTGCATGATTTCATAGTCGGGTATGTCGTCGCCCATGAATATAACTTCTTCGTCCTTAAGTCCATATTTCTTAAGGAATGAATCGTAGGTTTCAATCTTAATGGACGCTCCAATGTGTATGTCCTTTACACCCAATCCTTCGTATCTTAAACGTATGGCTTCCACCTTGGCACCCGTGATGACCGCAATGTGTAGCCCCATCTTTACGGCCAACTGTATGGCATATCCGTCTTTGATGTTCACGGTTCTGCAGGGTGTCCCGTTTTCGCTCATGGGAATAGTCTCTGCACTCAATACGCCATCTACGTCAAAGACGATGGCGCGAATGTTTCTCAGGTCATAGTTTATCATGGTTGTCGTGTATGCTTTTGCTCATCAGGTGATAGATGTCTTTCATGTCTCCCGTGAGCATATTCTCTTGTTTCTCTATTATCTTCTTGTCGTATCGTACGGCGGGCCCTGTCTGTGCTTCTTGAGGTGAGAGGCGATGGACCTTTTCCGCGGTTTCGTCAATCAGGGGCAACATCACCTCGAACGGAATATCGTGTTGATGGAGGATTTGTGCCGAAAGGTTGTAGCAGTGGTTGGCGAAGTTGCAAGCAAATACAGCAGCCAGATGGAGTGCCTTGCGTTTCTCGCTGTCGGCTTGAAATACTTGTGTGCTGATGCTGTGCGCAATTTGTTGTAGCAGGTCAATGTCTCTGTTAGCCTCAAGGAAAATGGGTATTTCGTCAAAATCGACAATGCGCTGTTTGCTGAATGTTTGCATGGGATAGAATACGCCGCGCCTTGTTGTGGGTATTGCTTCCAAAGGCACGCTCCCTGCCGTGTGCACCACCAGTTTGTCGACATCCTTCAGTTGCTCTGCCACAAGATGTATGGCATCGTCCTTGACACAAATAAAGACGACATTGCCCTTAATCGCATCCACCTGAAACGAACGCCCATGCAGTTGCACTACTTCGTGCCCCACCTTCTGCAGTGCGGCTGCAAGGTTTGTTCCCAAGTTGCCTGTTCCTATCAGTGTGATTGTCATTATCTTGTTACCACTTGTCTTGGTGTACTTTCTCCCAATGCAGTCGTTCCTCGTTTTGTGGCTTGCGTTCGGCTCCCTTATGGCCAATGGCTACGATGCATAGCACTCTCATGTTGTCGGGTATGCTGAGAATGTGCCGAACGTTGTCTTCTGCCCATCGGCCTTCCGAATCCTTGCGCTCTCGCACTTGCACCCAGCATGCTCCAAGTCCCAGGTCTTCTGCTTGTAGCAGCATCATAGTCGCTGCTACGCTTCCGTCTTCAACCCACATGTCGCTTGTGTCGGCGTTGCCTAACACTACGATGCAGAGTGGAGCACCAGCCACGAAGTCGGCACCCATATCTTTGCAATGTGACAAACGACCTATGTCTTTTGGATTAGCGACGGTGACAAACTCATAACTATGCAATCCCTTGCTGGATGGAGCCATAAGTGCGCTGCGCATAATCAGTCGAAGTTCCTCCTCCGTGACGGGTTCGTCTGTGAACTTCCTGTGGCTGCGGCGAACACTTATTAATTCACTAAATTTATTCATTCCTATGGTTTATAATGTATAATATTCATACTTCTGTCTATTTACCCAAGATTCTGTCCATAACCCAATTGACAGTGGTGGCAGATATGCTGTCGCATGAACAGATTTCAGTACCCTGTAGGTGGCGAACTACATTTTGTATGAGTGGCAGTTGCACATGAGGAGGGTTCGGAACTTCGTACTCTTGTGTGCCTTGTTCCGTAGTAACTTGTATGGGTTGATAAGTAAATACGGAAAAGGACAATTGCCCTTGTGTTCCCGTGATAAGGATGCGGTCGGTGCGGGCCGATTTGTGACTGACAAAGCACCACGAACCAGAACCGGGCAGTCCGTCTTGAAATTGGAACGAAGCGGCAACTGTATCCTCCGTAGGGTATAATCCACCGCAGTTCGTTTTATATCCGTGGGCGCGTATGATTGGGCCAAAGATTTCCTGAAGTAAATCAATCTGGTGAGGTGCGAGGTCGTAGAAATAACCTCCGCCTGCAATATCGCGTTGTACGCGCCAAGGGAGATTGTCGCGATTGTAGTCAAGGTCGCGCGGTGGAACGGCAAACTGAATCTGGACGGAAATGGCCTTGCCTATTGTTCCCTCTTGAATAAGTTCCATCACCTTTTGGAAGTAAGGTAATTGACGGCGATAATATGCTACGAAACAAGGAACGCCCGTTTGTGCAGATATATGATTGATACGCTGACATTCGGGGTAGGAGGCAGCAAGTGGTTTTTCGACATAGACTGGTTTGCCCGCACGCATGGCCATGATGGCATAAGTGGCGTGGCTGGAGGGTGGAGTTGCGATATATACCGCATTCACTTCCTCGTCGTCCACAAGTGCCTGAGCATCGGAGTACCAGCGAGGCACATTGTGGCGTTGGGCGTAGGACTGGGCTTTCTGTGCATTTCGGCTCATTACAGCCACAATACGAGAACCCTCAATCAGACCAAAGGCTGGTCCCGATTTCTTTTCTGTGACCTCACCGCATCCTATAAATCCCCAGTTTATTTGCTTCATAAGACAATAGTTTCCGAATATACCTAATTTCTTAATTAAAGAAGTTCCACGATACGCCAAAATGGAGTGCTCGTGGGTCCATTGGATAATATGGAGCCCAGAACATACGCCCGGAGCCTTCATTTACATGATTCATTGATATGTAGAGACGACAATGCTTGAGATGAAGGTTGGCATATACATTCACGATAGGATAGTTGCCGACTTTGATACGCGGATTAGATACATCCTGGACGGCAAACTGCTGGATGGCAGGAGAGTAGTCAGGAGCATAGTACTTTGTGAAATAGCGTACATCGCCTCCCAGTTCAACATTCAGTACTTTGGCGATGCGGAAGTTGAGATAAAGTGTGGAGTAGATGTTGAGTTTTGGTAAGGGTAGCGTTTTCGCATCACTGGTAGTTTGATAGGTGACATCGCTGTCCCAATGGAGAGGCCCAAACTTCAGTTCCTGCCTGAGACGGGCATAAAAAACCTGTATGTTGTTAGTAGCCTGTCGAACGACCACATTGTGGCTATAATCCCCAGGCAATGGCGTACCTACATTCTCATCGTTGCCAATATAGGTGTTCTGCATGGCAAGATGGGTAAGATTCTTGATATTTTCGAATCCTACGGAAAGGTGTGTGCCAAAGCGAGGAAAATGAAGCGAACCTTCCACACGGCTGTGATATTCCATCGCCCAATTTGCATGATCCCACCAAAGGAATTGACTGTGGAAGTGACGGAAATAAAAATCAGGACCGAAGCCATCTATCAGGCCGTGCGCTTCGATTATCATTGTGTCACGTCGACTGATGGGCACGTTTATATTCATTGTGCCATCTACATTGAAATTGCCCTTGTTGTTACCCAGAAATGAGAATTCGCCTTTCACATCATAGTGGACAAACATTCCTTGTGTGCGACTAATCTGACCACCTGCGGCAAGGTCGTTTTCATTGTATCGTTTTTGGCTTAATCGCCCATCGCCGAGGATTTGGGGTAGAGTGTAGAATTGTTGGTCGTAACTGAGATATGCGGCAATACCCATCTGTGCCCATTTGTTGAAGCCCTCACGAAGTGCAATACCTACTACATTCTTTATAGATAGGGCTTTCGTGCGGTCTTTAACATCCGAAATTTCGCCATAATAGTGATTTGTGTAGTAGGAATCTGGGGTCTCGTGGGCATAGTATGTGTGACGAAGATTATTGGCAGAAAGCGTGTGTATAAAGCTTGTCACAGGAATAAACTCTGTCGGCATGATTTGTTGGCTTTGCCATCGTCGCTGAAGTGAGTCGAGCATCTGACGACGTTGCAGGCTGTCCGTATCCAACACCTTGCGGATGCTGTCTCCTACAATCTGTGCCAACAGTTCTTTGTCACTCGGCATTTTAGGCTTCAGACTGTCTGGAATATCTATTTCGCGTTGAATTCCCAAGTTGTAGCGATGCGTAAGCAGGGCTGCCTGGTTTTCATTTCGGTTCCATGTTTCGCTTAGCAGGGTGGGGATGTCCTTGGAACTATAACGCTGTTGGAAACTTTGCGGGTTGGTGATATATTCATCATTTTCTATACCGCCGTTCTCCGCCATTTTTAGATGGTTGAAGTTGACATAGGCATGTAGGTTGTACTTGTCACCCAGATAATAGCCAAACAAAGTTCCGCCAAACTGGCTGTTGGCCTGATTATTATAGTATCCGCGCCCGTAGAGATAGTCGCATTTGAAACCTATACCTGCGCGCTTGTTGATGTTGGAGGCAAAATAGGCGTGCAGTCTTTCCTGTCCGTTGGTTCGGTTGCCAACTTTGTGGTAGGCGAGATTGGTGAACGGAGACAGCGTATTGGAAAAGCGGAAATCGTCAAGTCCTCGTATGAGGAATGAAAAAGGCCACAGGAACATGTGCCCTTCCTCCTTGCGGTCCATATATAAACGCGACAGACGCGGAGACCCCAGATTGCCCAATAAACTATACTGGCCGTTGTAGCCGCTGGTTTCGTTAAAGGCCTGGAACATATGAACCACCGTATCGGTGTTTTCAGCAGGGATAATGCTGCCCAGTGTCTCGTCTATCGTCCATTGAGTTACACCGATGGGTACGACAAATCCGTCGTTGGATGTTGTGTCGCGTCCCCAACTGCCCCCCTCTTGTCCGTGGTTGTTGCTCGATATCGAAGAACCAGCCGAGTCTGAGGTCCGGGACTTTTGATATCTCGTTTGTGCGAGTACAGAATCGACGGACAGCACTTGTGTGCTGCATACAGATAGGAGTATAAGTACGATTCTGTTCATGTGTCCAGTCTTTTATTCTATTGTTTCCATACCCTTTTGCAGTGCCTCCTCGTTGAGGGGGATGAGATGGTGGTGGCGTTCGGGAAGTGTCTTATGCAGAGCCTTTAAGACGCTTTTCAGTGAAACAACGGGAAGAACTTTCAGCAACCCACCTAACACAATCATATTGAACGCTTTTGTGTTATTCATTTCCGCAGCGGTGTCCATCGCCTGAATCTGGTGGATGTGAATGTCGCTTCGTGTGGGAGGTTGGTTAATGCCGTAGGGGTCATAGATGAGTGTCCCTCCAGGTCTCAAACGTGGTTGAAACTTATCGAGCGAAGGCTGGTTGAGTATGATGGCTGTGTCGTACTGACTTAGTATGGGTGATGAGATGGGGTCATCGCTGACAATGACGGTGACATTTGCCGTTCCTCCGCGTTGTTCTGGACCGTATGAGGGCATCCAGGTCACTTCTTTTCCTTCAAACAATGCGGCATACGCCAGAATTTTGCCCATAGACAAAACACCCTGACCACCGAAACCTGCTATGATGATTTCATTTTTCATTTATCAATATCTTTTAGGTCGCCAAGTTTATAATATGGGAACATGTGGTCCTCCATCCATTGATTGGCTTCTTCAGGTGTCTTCTTCCAACCAGAACTGCATGTGCTTACGATTTCTACAAGACTGCTGCCTCGTCCTTGCATCGAATATTCGAAGGCCTTGCGAATTGCAGCTTTAGCCCTACGGATATAAGCCACTTTGTTGACTGCCTGACGGGTCACGTAGCAGGTGCCTTCAAGCGTGGCGGCAATTTCGGTTATTTTGAGAGGAAATCCGTGTAACTCGGCAGTTCTGCCATAGGGACATGTGGAAGTTTTCATGCCCATCAGGGTTGTGGGTGCCATCTGCCCGCCCGTCATACCATATATAGCATTGTTTACAAAGATGATGACAATGTTGTCGCCTCGATTGAGGGAGTGAATGGTTTCAGCCGTTCCAATACATGCAAGGTCGCCGTCGCCCTGATAGGTGAATACGAGGTTGTCGGGCCAAAGACGCTTGGTGGCACAGGCAATTGCTGGTGCGCGCCCGTGTGCCGCTTCTATCCAGTCGATGTCAATGTAGTCGTAGGCAAATACGGCACATCCTACAGGTGATATGCCTATGGTGCGCTCTTCAAGTCCCATTTCATCGACTACTTCGGCTATGAGTTTGTGCACTACGCTGTGGCTGCATCCAGGGCAATAGTGCATCGTATTGTCGTTGAGTAGTCGAGGTTTCTGATAAACCAGGTTCTCAGGACGAATTATGTCAGAATTAGATAAGCTCACAATATTAAAAGATTACGAATTGACAATTAAAACATGAAGCGAATGAAGAACTCTATCACCTTGAGCACCATGCCCACGCCGATTATGCTCCACCCAATAATGTGTTGCTGGGGGTAATAGAAATATAATCCGATGCCGATAAGGGCAAACAGAAGGAATAAGGCATTGAGCCAAGTGCGGAGGGTTTCGTAGTCGCCTCCGTTGTGATAGCGCTTGTTCCTTATTCTTTCAAGCTCTTTTTGTTGCTCGGCAAGCACGTCGTTGATGTTATCCATAGAGTTTAGTCCATTAGATTCTTTAATTGCTCCACAATTTCCTCTGGTGTGGGAACTATGCCACCCAGACGTCCGTATTGCTTGACGGGTACCCGTCCCTCTATGGCCAAACGAATGTCGTCCACCATTTGTCCTGCATTGATTTCAACGCAAAGTATAGCCTTTACCTGTTCTGCCCTCCTACAAATCTCTTTGGAGGGGAATGGCCAAAGTGTGATGGGGCGTAGCAGTCCTACGCGTATGCCCTCTTTACGACATATCTCAATGGCCTTTTGGGAGATGCGAGCCGCAGAACCGAATGCTACGATAAGGTATTCTGCATCGTCGCAGAGATACTCCTCATAGCGCACTTCGTGTGCCCTGATTTCCTTGTATTTTTCTTGAAGATGGATGTTGTTGGCTTCCATTACAGACGGGTCGAGCTGCAACGAGGTAAGGACATTTTTTGCGCGTCCACGTTTGCCCGTTGTTGCCCAGGGACATTGTTGGCGCACTTCTTCGTCCGTACGGCGAGGCTTGAATGGGGGGAGCACAACCTTCTCCATCATTTGTCCGATGACACCGTCGCTTAGCATGATTACAGGATTGCGATAGCGAAAAGCCAGTTCAAATGATAGGTCAACAAAATCCGCCATCTCCTGTACACTTGCAGGAGCCAGCACGATGACATTGTAGTCACCGTTACCACCGCCTCGCGTACTTTGGTAGTAATCGCTTTGACTGGGTTGTATCGTGCCAAGGCCTGGACCTCCGCGTTGAACATTTACAATCAGGGCTGGTATTTCTGCACCTGCCATATAGGTGATGCCTTCCTGCATCAATGCCACCCCTGGACTGCTACTGCTTGTCATCACGCGCTTGCCTGTAGCTCCTCCACCATACACCATGTTGATGGATGAGATTTCGCTTTCGGCTTGCACAACAACCATACCTGTTGTTTCCCAGGGCTTTTCTGCCGCCAGGGTCTCGATGATTTCGCTTTGTGGTGTTATGGGGTAACCAAAATATCCGTCACAACCGCATCGGATGGCAGCATGTGCAATAGCCTCGTTGCCTTTCATTAATAGTATTTCGTTCTCCATATCAATCTTTAACCCTTCTAACCTTAATCTATTTTACCCTATACACAGAGATGCATCCGTCGGGACAAACTATCGCGCAACTGGTGCATCCTGTACACATTCCCTCTGCCATCTGTTCGGCATAGGGATAGCCTTTATAATTTACTGCTCTTTTTGTGAGCCTGATGATATTCAAGGGACATGCAACGGCACACAGATTGCAGCCCTTGCATCGCTCCGTATCTATAACTATTGCTCCTCTCATGATTCAAGGATTAAACATTTCTTTACAACGATAATTCAGTATGTTCAAGAGCATCTCCCTCGCATTGCGAGCAGGAGATTCAGGATTAAGTTCGATGGATTCATTGTAGCATTCCAGTGCATGCTTCCAGTCGTTTTGTTGGCGATACTGGTTACCCTGCTGGTATAGTTCCTCGGACTTATTCATTCTCTATTCTTCTACAATGCCTTTGCGCACTTTCTTTACAACTACTACGGGCTCGGGTGTGTCAAATGCGTCCATCGCCTCGTCGAAGATAGCTTCTGCACGGTCAACCGTCATTCTACGGAATTTTCCGCTCTTGGGGTACAACTTCGTCTTAGACTTATTCAGTGCCTCTTTGTCGGAAATCCATTCTTCTGCTTTGTAGAGAATTCCGCCTTCACCTTCCATCTCTTCGGCATAGTAGTACGAAATGGCGGTAATGGTGAGGGTGACGCGCTGTCCTCGTGTGTTGGCCTTAATCTGGTAACGGAAGCGCGTGCGGTCGAGATACATGGGCTTTTTCTTGAACACCATCCATTCGCAGACGCGGGCTACGATGCTGTCAGAGTTGTCCTCCATGATGCGGGCATAGTTTCCTGGTGCAGGGATAGAGTTCTCGACCAGTCCGTTGATGAATTGTTGTATTGTCGTGCGAACTTCCTGTGCCGACTTGTCCGCTACAGAGAATGTTTTGGTGAAGGTTACCATCCCGTTGACTTCTGGCACAGCACCAGCCAGATACTTCGTGTCGTCCTTCGCCTGAACGACAAGCGACACAAACATTAAAACTGCTAATGCTAATTTTTTCATGTTTAATATCTTTTCTTTAATCCTTTATTCATATCTTAAAGCCTCGATGGGATCCATGCTGGCAGCCTTGCGGGCGGGCAAATAACCGAAAGCCACACCGATGAAGGCACAAACGGCAAATCCCAGTCCTACGCTCCACAGGGGAACGCTGGAGGGTAGTCCGAGCGAGGAGGCGATCCAACTGCCGCCATATCCCAGTGCCACACCCAATAGGGCACCAGTCAGACTTATCATGATACTTTCGATGAGGAATTGGCTCATGATGTCCACGCCTCTTGCGCCCACACTCATGCGCAAGCCGATTTCCTTGGTTCGTTCGGTTACGCTCACCAGCATGATATTCATAATGCCAATGCCTGCCACAAGCAGTGAGAAGGCTGCTGCCACCACCAAAATCAAGGTGATGGTGTCCATCGTGCTTGACATCGTCTCCATCCACTCCTGTTGTGAACGAATGGTGAAATCGTCCTCTCCGTCCTCTTTGATTTTATGATTGCGTCGCAGGATTTCCGTGATTTCTTCTATGGCGTCGTCGCTCAGTTCCTCGCTCAGCGCACTCATGTTGATGCTGCTAAAATAGGTTTGTGCGGCAATGCGCTTCATGACAGTTGTATATGGGGCTATCATCACATTGTCTTGATCCATACCCCATGAATTGTAGCCTTTTGATTTTAGTATGCCCACTATGCGGAAAGGAATGCTCTTGAAACGTATCACCTTGCCTATTGCGTCATAGTCCTTGTCGCCAAAGAGTTCCTCCACGATGGTGGTTCCCACTACGCACACTTTGGCACTTTTCTTTACATCCTCCTCCGTGAAGCATTCGCCGTCCTTGATGTCCCAAAGTTTGATGTCGAGATATTCTGGAGCCTCGCCGTAAACGGTGGTGTTGGTATTCTTGGCACCATAGATAACCTGACCTGCGGCATTTACTTCAGGGCTGATATGTGTGATGAGTTTTGCTTCTTGCTGAATGGCTTCGTAGTCGGCAATCTTCAAAGTTTGCATGGCTGAAGGGTCGAGCCGAACACCGCCGCGCATCTCACCTCCCGGACGGATTGTAAGTAGGTTTACGCCCATCTTCGACAAGTCCTTGCGTATGCTCTCCTTCGAGCCCTGTCCAATAGCCATCATAATGATGACTGCGGCAACACCGATAATGATGCCGAGCATGCTCAGGAAAGAGCGGAATTTATTGCTCATGATGGCTGTCATAGCCACCTTTATTAAGTTGGTCAGATTCATGTTAATCGTCTTGGGTATTGGGCAGTGCGGCTAAGGCTTCTGCTGCATTCAGTATATTGTGGTTTTCCACATCTTCCCGTATTTTTCCGTCGCGCAAGGTAATGTTGCGGCTACTATATTGGGCTATTTCGGGATTGTGGGTGACAAAGATGATGGTGCGTCCCTGACGATGGAGTTCCTGAAATAGCACGAGAATCTCAAAACTTGTTCGAGTGTCCAGGTTTCCGGTAGCCTCGTCGGCCAATATGACGGCGGGATTGTTTACCAATGCTCGTGCAATGGCCACTCGCTGCATCTGTCCGCCAGACATTTGGTTGGACTTGTGCTCCAGTCGGTCACCAAGTCCTACGGCTTTAAGTGCCTCGATGGCGGCTTCTCTTCTTTGTTTGGCAGAATAGGCTTTGTTGTACATGAGCGGCAACTCCACATTCTCCACCGCCGTAGTCTTGGCCAGAAGATTGTAGTTTTGGAAGATGAATCCTATCTTACGGTTGCGCAAAATGGCTCGCTCGCTTCTACGCATCTTGCGTACAGGCACTCCGTCAAGGATGTACTCTCCGCTTGTGGGCGTGTCAAGGCATCCCAGTTGGTTCAGTAGGGTGCTCTTGCCAGAACCCGATGTGCCCATGATGGTCACGAACTCTCCTTCGTGAATCTTGAAACTCACGCCGCGCAAGGCTTTCACCACCTCACTTCCTACCTGAAATTCGCGACGTACGTCCTGCAGTTCAATTACAACCTTATGTTCTGCCATTATTTTTTGTTCTTTTCGTTGTTCTTGTCCTTTTTGGGATGAGGCATGAAGGGATTGCTATTGTCTTCTTGTTCTTCTTCAATTCCCGTGGCTTGAATGTCGGTAAATACTTCTGTGCCTTCCTTTACTCCACTCACAATTTGAGTCAACGTGCCGTTGGTCATACCCGTTTCTACGGCAAGAGCCTTGAAGCTTAGCCCATCCTTTATCCATAACTTTTGGCGGGCATCCACATCGGTTATGGTTTCTCCGTCCTTCAGCATTGCTTCTATGGGCTTGAAGCGCAAGGCTTTTGAGGAAATTGCCAACACATCTTTCAGTTCCAAAGTGTAGATATTGACATTGGCGGTCAATCCAGGTTTCAGTTTTAGGTCGTTGTTTGGAGCACTAATTACAACTTCGTAGGTCACAACATTGCTCTCGGTTGTTGCCTGCTGGCGCACCTGGGTGACAGAGCCCTCGAATACATCGTTGGGGAAGGCATCGACCGTGAATGATACACGCTGTCCCTCCTTTACATCACCAATGTCTGCTTCGTCCACTTTGGCTATTACTCGCATATTCGTGAGGTCTTGTGCAATTTTGAATAGGGTAGGAGTATTGAAACTCGAAGCCACCGTCTGACCTTCTTCTACTTCCTTCGAAAGAACTACACCGTCAATGGGACTTGTGATGGTTGCATAACTAAGGTTGGTGCGTGCCCTTTTCACACTCTCCTTTTGCTGAGCTACGGATTGCTGTGAACGTACATAACTCAGTCGGGCTTGTTCGTAGTCGTTGGCACTAATCAGCCCTTGGTCGTAGAGGTTTTTGTAACGCTCGTGGTTTGACTTTTGGTAGTCAAGGTCACTTTGTGCGCTTTTCAGGTTGGCTTCTGCGCTTGCCAGGTCACTCAACAGGTTGGTGCGATCCAGTTCTGCAATGACTTGGCCAGCTTTCACCACGCTGTTGTAATCCACATACAGTTTGCTAACGATTCCACTGACTTGGGTACCCACATCCACACTTGTTACGGGTTCAATGGTGCCTGTGGCAGTTACGCTGGTGGTGATGTCCTGTTTCTCTACGATGGCGGTGGAGTATGCAAACTCTGCCTTGGGCTTGCACGCAATACACAATACACACATCAGGCAGAGAAACGCCCACTCACGTCCTTTACCTATCATGGAGGTGCGTATTAATGTTTGCAGTTGTTCTATTTTTTTCATTTTTTATAAGTTTGTTTTCTCTTTGGTTATTGTTCCATGCCCTATATGGGGGGCATGATGGGGAACCCTTATAGGTTGATTTCCTCTCCGCTATAGAAGTTCAAGAGTTGCATGTTCAGCAGAGCCATGTATTTGCTTTGCAATTCGTCTTGCTTGGCAGATACCAGCGCATCGCGACCCTGCAATAGTTCCACAATGTTTTTTAATCCGTTCTTGAATTGTGCATCCAACAGTTGGTAACTGGTTTCGGCACTTTCCACTTTGGCCTTTGCCGATGTGAAACGCTGCTGATAACTATTGGCATTGAGCCAGTAACTTTCGATAGTGCTTGCCAGTGTATTCTTCTTGTCCTGCAAGTCCAGTTCGCTATTCAGCTTTTCCAGTTTTGCACGGTCAACGGCACTCCTGTTCCTGCGATTGTCAAAGATAGGCACGCTGACATTGACACCGCCACTCAGGTTCAGGTTCGACTTCATCTGCTTGCCCACTCCGTCCTGACTGGCACTATAGTGGCTGTCGCCAGCGGATGCACTGAGTCCAATGGTGGGGTAGTAGCCTCGGCGGGCAATGTCGATGTTCATGTCTGCCGCCTCTATGCTCAACTCCGCACTCTTAATTTCTGGTCGCGAGTTCAAGGCTTGCTCATACACGCTTTGCGCTGTGGGAATGGGTTTCATCACCTGCTCGTCGCTGGGGGCTACGCCCGATACATCAAAGGATTTGTCTATGCCCAGTTCCAACAAAGCCTTCAACTGTCGCTTGTAGTTCAGGATTTGTGTCTCGCTGCTCACTATATCATATTCGGCACCACGCCATTGTGCCTCTAACTGAGCCACATCGGCCTTCGACATCTGACCTTGCTTCAGCATCTCTTGCCCACGTTCGTACTGGCTCTTGGCTGTTTCTGCTAACTGCTCGTTGACACGCTTAGCCTCCGTCGTGTAGAGTATTTGCACATATAGTTGGGCTATCTGTTCTTGTATGCTGAGTTCGTTCTGCATAGTGCCCAGTTCTGTGATTTGGTTTTGCAGTTGCTGGGCCTTGATGTTCTTTTGGTTAATGCCTCCATTCCATACGGTCCAGTTGGCATTCAGACCATAGGAACCCTGCTCCGTTACCTTCTTGGTAGTATTTGTCACCTGTCCGTTCTGTACAAGTGCGGTACTTTCCTCAAACGGACGGTAGCCCACGCTTTGGTTGGTAGAAAAGCTCAGGCTGGGCAGCAATGCACCCTTGTTCTGATTCAGAGCCACCTTTCCTTCTTCTTCACTCAACCTGCTTTTCTTAATTTGTATGTTGTTTTCGCGAGCGTAATCCAGACACTGGCGTAATGTCCAGCCTTCCTGCCCCCATGCTGACACAAAAGGGAATAAAGCCCCAAGAAGCCATAATCTTTTACCCATATACAAATAATATTTTAATTACATATGTATTTTAATGACAATGCAAAGATACGAAAAAAAAGTTGAAAGCGGGAAATCAAAAACTGAAAAACTCCTTTTGTTACAAATATATTAACAATTTTTTTGCTTTTCCCCCATTTATTTGTATCTTCGCAAATAATTAGTGTAATCAACGCAAACACAGACAAACGCTAAAATAAACACATCATGTTTTCCGGAATAGTAGAAGAAACCGCCCGTGTGGTGGCGATAGAGCAGGAACTCGACAACATTCATTTTACCCTCTCTTGCTCTTTCGTGAGTGAGTTAAAAATTGATCAAAGCATCGCTCATAATGGAGTGTGCCTCACCGTGGTACGTTTAAGTGGTGAAACCTATACCGTAACTGCCATGCGCGAGACTCTCGAGTGCAGCAACCTGGGTTTACTTAAGGTGGGCGATGAGGTGAATGTAGAGCGCAGTATGATGATGAATGGTCGTTTGGATGGTCACATTGTGCAGGGGCATGTCGATACTACGGCAAAGTGCATCCAGGTGGAAGACCAGAATGGCAGTTATGTGTTCCGTTTCCGATACGAAGCCTCTCCTGAAATGGCGCGCCGCGGCTATGTCACCGTGGACAAGGGCAGTGTCACTATCAATGGGGTCAGCCTCACCGTTTGTCGCCCCACAAGTGACGAGTTTGAGGTCTGCATTATTCCCTATACCTTCGACAATACTAATTTTCACCATATACAGGTCGGTTCTATCGTAAATATCGAGTTTGACATCATCGGCAAGTACCTGAGTCGCATGATGAACCTCTAAACCAATAAAATAAGCGGACCATGGTAGCGATCCGCTTATTTTTGTTTAGTGAGCCATGCCGTCGCTCCTTTATTTGTTTCGTGGGTTAGTAATCTTACAAGAGGTACATTAGTGTGCTTTTGCGTCCACATTACTATTGTTTGACCACGAACATTAGTATGCTTTTTCATTAGTGACAGATGACACGTGAGGGAGGGCTTCTTATGTTTTTTGATTAAGGAATATACATTGGGCTATTTAGAAAAGGCGGCAATTGAGCCGGAATGTGACGCACGGATAGACCTTCAGCAGTGTCTTGGCGCGCTTTACGGCATCGTGGGCCTTCTGGTCGCTGAGGTCACTGGGGTGAACCTCGTGGTAGAGCGCGCCTCCTTGTTTGCAGTCTTTGATATACGCCTTTGGGGTACCCCAAATCTGCATGCCTGCATCCACAGACCAGTCAATCTTTTTCTCGGAAACGGTACGCCCATAGCCTACGCCGATGTAAGGACGAACCTTCCAGACTTGGAACTTGCCATACATGTCGCCTTTCTTGTCAGGACCAAGAATGGTACCATCCTTCAGCGTGATGCCGATGTATCCCACATTGCTGTGGTCAACGGTTGTGTATGCCCCAATGGAGTTGTTGAAGTCATAGATATCATTAAACCAGCCTTTCTCCTTGTTTTTCATGGTCATGAAGTGGTCGCTGCCAATGAAATAGAGTCCAGCCGTAAAGTGGAAACCCTTGTCGCGATGGAGGTAGAAATCGGCAAGCAGGTGACCCGTGAACCATCCTGGAGCAGCCCCGACGAGTACATTACCTGGTTTATTCAGTCCGTTGGGTTGCAGAGTCTCATATACCTCTTTAGCATGTCCTGTACCGTCGCTGACTGTAAGGTCAAATTTCTTCATTGTGATGTTGGGCATGTAGTCAAGTCCCAGGCGCAGCCCTACGAGGGGGTGAGCCATCGTGCCGATGTCGAGTGTGATGCCTGTGGAGCCCAGCCCTATATTAGCCGACATGTGTTGGAAACTCTCGTTCTCATTGCCGCTGGCAAAGGAAACTGTGGTGCCGAGCAAAAGCGTGATAAGTAGTAATGATTTTTTCATGGTGTGAGTTTTGTATGTTTGTCAGGCGCAAATATAGGATTTTTTTGCGACTTACCGTTTATTATTTCGGATTTATTGCTTCTAATTTGCCATTTATTATTAACTTTACACCCTAAATATAAGAAATTGATTGGATGGAACAAGGTAACAGACACCAAACAGGTCTTCTGGAGTTGGCCATTCGTGCTGCGTTGGCGGCAGGGCGCGACATTATGGAGATATACAACGACCCAAGCCAAGACTTCGGCATCGAGCGCAAGGCTGACAATTCGCCTCTGACGCTGGCCGACAAGGCTGCACATCGGCGCATTGTGGACATGTTGGAGAATACGGAACTGCCTATACTGAGCGAAGAGGGCAGTCACGATGGCTATGAGCACCGCAGGCAGTGGGTAGCATTCTGGATGGTTGACCCTCTGGATGGCACGAAGGAATTTATCAAGCGCAACGGGGAGTTTACGGTTAACATAGCCCTCATACTCGATACGCATCCCCATGTAGGTGTGGTGTATGCCCCAGCACGCAAGTTGCTTTATTTCGGAGACCCTCTTTTGGGAAGCTACAAAGTGGAGGACATTGTGGATTGGGATGAGGATGAGCGACTGCCCGACTTGGTTGGGCGTGCGATGCGTCTGCCACAGGAGCGTCCCGAAGGCCGTGCCTACACTATTGTTGCAAGCCGCAGCCACATGTCGCCTGAGACGGAAACCTTTATTGAGGAGGCTCGCAAGGAATATGGACAGGTGGAAACGATATCGAGCGGAAGTAGCCTAAAGATTTGTCTTGTGGCGGAAGGTGCTGCCGATGCATATCCTCGTTATGCGCCCACAATGGAGTGGGACACGGCTGCGGGGCATGCAGTTGCCGCCTGTGCAGGAAAATGGGTGTATCAGGCTGGCACGGATTTACCTATAAAATATAATAAGGAAAACCTGCACAATCCTTGGTTCTTAGTGAAGTAGGGTTTTTGTTTTAGTTTTCTTTTTGTTTCGTTCTTGCTATTTCTATTACTTCCAAATCTTTGAACTCTCCTTCGTCCACCGTAAAGCGTACGAGGGTGCGTTGTTGCTGCCAACCTTGCAGGCCAGCTGCGCCCGGGTTGATGTGCAGCAGATGGAGACGCTCGTCGTATTGCACCTTCAGTATGTGGCTATGTCCTGAAATGAACAACGACGGTGGATTGTTGCAAAGTTGGGCGTAAATGGAACGGTCGTAGTTACCAGGATATCCCCCGATGTGCTTCATCAGTATGCTGGCTCCCTCGCAGTTCCATCTCAGTTTTTCAGGGAACATGCGCCGTAGGTCACCTCCGTCGCAATTGCCATACACCGCCCTCAGTGGACATATCTCCTGTAGGCGCATGGCCAGTTCCAATGAACCAATGTCGCCCGCGTGCCATATTTCATCGCATCCCTCAAAGTACTGGCGATAGCGGTCGTCCCAGTAGGCATGGGTGTCGCTCAAAAGTCCTATCCTTTTCATGCAGTCACCTCCTAACTTTCCTCTGGACGACCTCTCCTAACCTCCCCTATAGGGGAGGAAGTAGTTACTTTCCTTACCAGCCACCATAGCATGCCAACGGAGACAAAGAAACTGAACACATCGCTAACGGGGATTGCAAGCCACACTCCATCGAGCCCGAAGTAGGGTGGTAGCAGGATAAGTCCAGGGATAAGAAACAACATTTGTCGCGTGAGACTTTGGAAAATGCTTTTGCCAGCATGACCGATGCTTTGGAAGAAGTTGCCTATGACCATTTGCGCGCCAACGATGGGGAACACCAGCACATCGATGCGGAATCCTCGGTCGGCCATCGCGATAATGGGTTGGTTGTCGGTAAACATACGGGTGAGCACATGTGGGAAAAACTCTCCTATAATAAATCCCGTGATGACAATGACCTCGGCACACAGAATGGTGAGCCGTAGCGTGTGCCATACGCGGTCGTTCAGGCGTGCACCCCAGTTGTATCCTACGATGGGTTGCATACCTTGATTCAGCCCCATCACCATCATGAGGAAGAGGAATACGACTCGGTTGACGATGCCGTATGCCGCAATGGCGGTGTCGCCTCCATATTGTTTCATACCCTTATTAATGAAAAGCACCACCAGACAGGCACAGAGGTTTACAAGAAATGGGCTCATGCCTACCGCTATTATCTGGCGGATGATATTGGGACGCAAACCGTAGATGCCTCGATGCAGGTGGAGCATTTCATCCTTGTTGCTCAATAACTTGAATTGCCAAAGGAGGGAAACAAGTTGCGACAATATGGTTGCTATGGCTGCTCCCTTTATGCCCAGACCGAGTCCAAGGGAGAATGTACAATGGGCAATGGACAATTGACAATTGAAGATGAAGAGTGGGTCGAGCAGGGCATTGACGACTACGGTGAGTATGGTGCAGAGCATTGCTTTTTCAGGATGCCCCGCAGAGCGTAGAACTGCATTGAGTCCGAAATAACTATGCGTAATGACATTCCCCAGAAGGATTACTGTCATATAGTCTCGCGCATAGGGAAGTGTGGCCTCTGAAGCCCCGAAAAGAGTTAGTATGGGAGTGAGAAAGAGAAGGCAGACAATCATGAATATTGTGCCCAGGAGCACATTGAGCATCACAGTGTTGCCCAAGACATGTTGGGCTGTCTCATATTCCTTCTGACCCAGTCGCACGCTGATGACCGTAGCGGCACCAACGCCTACCATTGCTCCAAATGCAGCGGAGATGTTCATCAGGGGGAAGGTGATTGCAAGTCCGCTGATAGCCATTCCGTCGGAGTTGCCCCAGCCACCGTCTGGACCAATGTGACCGATGAAAATACTGTCGACAATATTGTATAGTGAGGCAGCAGTCATCGCTATGATGGCTGGCATTGCATACTGAAAAAGCAGTCGCGGTATGCTACGTGTGCCGAGTTCTGTAGGGATGTATTTGGCCATGTGTGTTTTTTTTAGAACGAATGACTTACAATCTGACGGATGTTATCGGTCTTTGCCATCGTGTAGTAGTGAATGGCCTGAACGCCATGTGCTAACAGGTCACGACTTTGAGCAATACACCATTCTATGCCCACTTGATAGGCGGCCTCTGGGGTGTGTGCTTTCCTGAGTTCGCCCACCAATTCTTGGGGGATATCAATGTGGAACGAGCGCGGCAGCAAATCCAACTGGTGCAGGGTGGAAATAGGCTTCAGGCCTGGGATTATGGGCACCGTAATACCTGCCTCGCGGCATTGGCGGACAAAGTTGTAGAAACACTGATTGTCGAAGAACATCTGTGTGATGATGTAGTCAGCACCTGCCTCCACTTTGTGCTTTAGGTTTTGAATGTCGTTTTCGAGGTTAGTGGCCTCGTAATGTTTCTCGGGATAGCCCGCCACGCCTACACAGAAGTCTGTGGAGAGTCCGTCCTTGACGGTTGGGTCGAGATATTGGCCGTGGTTGAGGTGCTGAATCATCTCCACCAGTTCGTTGGCGTGAGTAAATCCGTCGGGCTCGGGTGTAAAATAGTGCTGCCCAGGAATCGCATCTCCACGTAGAGCCATAATATTCTGTATGCCCAGGAAATGGAGGTCTATCAGTTCGCTCTCCGTCTTGGCTTTCGAGGCTCCACCACAGATGATGTGTGGCACCATATCCACTTGGTATTTCATCATTACGGCTGCTACAATCGCAAGGGTACTTGGACGCTTGGACAGCGTCATACGAGTGTATGTGCCGTCGGTATTGGCACAGTACTCCACCTCATCGCGGTGGCAAGTGATGTTGATGAAGGGCGGGCGAAACTCCAACAGGGGTTCAACGCTCTTATACAACTTGCTGGCATCGCTTCCTTTTAGGGGTGGAACCAGTTCGAATGAAGCAAAGGGTTGGTGCTTTGCCTCGCGTTCTTTGATGATGTCTATTACCTTACTCATAATGATGGGATACCTATTTATTTTATATAGCGCGAGAGCATGTGCTCGCCTTCTTCTGTGCTTATGCCCCTGCGCTTACAATAGTCCTCAAGTTGTGTGTAATCGATGGCTCCAATGGGGAAATATTTTGCCTCCTGATGACTGATGAATAGACCACAAATGCTTGTGGATGGCACAATGGAGTAGGTGGCAGTCATGCTAATTCCTAACCTCTGCTCAATGTTCATGCGGTCAAATACAATGCGCTTGAGCGAATGGTCGGGACAGGCGGGATAGCCAAAAGCTGGACGAATGGCGTGGTGGGGGGCATAGACCTCCTCTTGCATCCATTCGGCACACGCTTCTGCCAGTCGGGCACAAATGGCGTGGCTCATTAACTGGTCGTAGGAGTGCTCGTGGTTGCAACATGGTTTTTGCATATCCTCTGCCACGATGCAGAACATCCCTAACGGGGAGGGGATGTCGGGGTGGAAATAATCCACAAGTGAGCGACAACTGTCTTGCGAGGATTGGCTGCGCAGCATGGGCAGTCTGGAGCCGTCCGACAACACAATGTCCTCATCCTTTGCAACAGCGTTCTCGAAGGAGAGTGCCAGGCGTAGGGAGAGACGGTTCAGTTTCAATGCTTCCTTTAACCATTGTTGCCCTTCTTTCAGCGTCTGTTGGGCTTTGGGGTTGGAAAGTTGCTGCTCCAGCGTTTCTCCTTTGAATCCCCAGAACCACAGGAACATACGCCAGTCGATGTGTTGTACTACGGCATCGATGTCGGGTGTCAGTGACTCATGAGGTTTTAATTCCTCCAATGTTGGCCCCTCGTAGCGTGCTGTGTGGGGCTTGTGCTGTTCAACTTGCCTGTAGTCGATTATTTGCGTATGGTGTGCCTGGTACGCTTCACAAATCTGTTGCTGCTCTTCCTGAATCTTTTGTTGGAAATCGTAACGATTCATCACCAGTCGCTTGGCAAGTACGGATGTGTTGCTGGCATCGCCTCCGTACACAACCAAGTCATCACGTAGGGGAGCCAGTTTCAGCGCAGTGTGAATGGCGGATGTTGTGGCTCCACCCACGAAGAGTGGGGTGTCAAGACCTTCCTGTTGTAACATTCGGCACAAGTTCTCCATCTCTTTGAGTGAAGGGGTGATGAGCCCGCTTATTCCCACCAATGCCGGTTGTAACTGACGGATGGATTGTATAATTGCCTCATTGCTCACCATTACACCCAAATCGTGTACCTCGAATCCGTTGCACGAAAGCACGATACCCACGATGTTCTTGCCGATGTCGTGTACGTCGCCGTTGGCTGTTGCCAATACTACAATGGGACGATTCTTCTTGCGTTTGTGCTGGCTATGCTTGATGGCGGGCTGCAATATTTCAACGGCATCCTTCATTACTTTAGCCGACTTTACCACTTGCGGTAGGAACATCTTTCCCTCGCCAAACATCTTTCCTATGTGTTCCATAGCCTGCATCAATGGTTCTTCAATAACACGCACAGGATTGTTCCCGTATGCAGATAAAGCCTCGGGTATGTCTTCGTTCAGATGTTGGCTGATTCCGTTTGCCAGCGCGTAGGTCAATCGTTCCTCGATTGTCCTCTGTCGCCATGTTTCCCTTTTTTCCTCAGCGTTGCCAATTGATTTATTGTCGGCTTCTACCTTCAGTTGGGTGGCCAATGTGGTCAGTCGTTCTTTTGCCAGTTCGTCAGTGTTCAGTATCACAGCCTCCACCGCATGCAACAATGTGGGTTCGATGTCGTCATAAACGCGCAACATGGCTGGGTTGACAATCGCCATATCCAAGCCAGCATGAACTGCGTGATAGAGGAATACGGAGTGCATGGCCTCACGTACTGTATTGTTACCCCGGAATGCAAACGAAAGATTTGATATACCTCCGCTGGTTTTGGCGTAGGGTAGGTTTTGTTTAATCCATTCTACTGCGCGTATGAAGTCGATGGCATAGGCATCGTGTTCCTTGATTCCTGTGGCTACGGAGAGTACATTTACATCGAATATAATGTCCTGAGGAGGGAAGTCTGCTTCGGTAAGCAGTTTGTAGGCGCGTTGGCAGATGGAAATTTTGCGTTCGTATGTTGTGGCTTGCCCTTCCTCGTCAAAGGCCATTACGACAACGGCAGCCCCCAGGCGGCGCAGTTCACGGGCTTGGCGTAGGAACTCCTGTTCGCCTGGTTTCAAACTGATGGAATTTACGATGCACTTGCCTTGTGAGTTCTTCAGTCCTTCCAGTATGGTGGTCCAATCCGACGAATCAATCATTAACGGAACGCGGGCTACAGCAGGCGTATTTGAGAGACATTGAACGAAGTTGCGCATCTCTTGTTGGCTGTCCAGCATCGCGTCATCCATATTGATATCAATGATGCTGGCTCCGCCTTCAATCTGTTGGCGCGCGACTTGCACAGCCTCTTCGTATTGGTGCTCTGCCATCAGACGGGCAAAGCGTCGAGAGCCTGCCACATTGGTTCGCTCACCAATGTGTGTGAGCATTGTACTCTTTTCTGCAATATGCAGGGCATCAAGTCCCGATAGGCTCATGCCCGTGCTTGAAGTCATATCCAGAGGCATGTGAGGTGTCAAGTCTTTGACCGCTTGGCGTATGGCTCGTATGTGTTCAGGGGTGGTTCCGCAACACCCCCCCACGATGTTTAACGACCCCTTTGCGCACATTTCTCCCAAGTGTTGAGCCGTAAATTCGGGTAGTTCGTCGTATTCTCCCATTTCGTTGGGCAACCCTGCATTTGGATAGAGACTGATAAACACCGGAATTCGTTTGGCTAATTGTTGAACAAATGGGTGTATATCCTTGGCTCCCAGTGAACAATTAAGTCCAAAAGAAAGGATGGGGTAGTGGGAAATGCTGATGTAGAAAGCTTCTAAAGTTTGCCCCGTAAGTAATCGGCCGCTACGGTCATTGATGGTGGCAGAAACCATTACGGGAATCTCGCATCCCATCGTATCACCTACTTGTTGGATAGCATATAGGGCGGCCTTTGCATTTAAGGCATCGTAGCACGTTTCCAGTAGCAATATATCGGCTCCGCCTTCCATTAGGGCTTGTGCCTGTTCGTGATAGGCCTTGGCCAATGAGTCGAAGTCGATGGGACGTGCTGTGGGTTCATCGGCATTTTGTACCAGCGTGAGCGATTTTGAGGTCGGTCCCATGCTTCCGGCCACCCACACCCGACGCTCGGCCTTGTTAGCCACTTCACGGGCTATCTCTGCTCCTCTGCGAGCCATCTCTGCGGCAAGTGTTTCACAGGCGTAGTCGGCTTGTGAAATGCGGTTCGAAGAGAATGTATTAGTCGTTACGATGTCAACTCCAGCGTCAATGTATTGTTGGTGGATGTCCGCAACTACATCGGGACGTGTCAGGTTCAGGATGTCATTGTTGCCCACCAACAAAGTTGGCCAGATTCGAAACCGTTGGCCGTGAAAATCATTTTTGTTCAAACCTCGTTGTTGAATCAAGGTACCAATGGCTCCGTCCAGTATTACGATGCGCTTTTTGAGCGTTTCTGCCAGATCGGGGGGGATATATCGTGACATAGTCCCTATGGGGTGTAAAGTGTTAAATGTCAAATATCAATTACTGTTTCAAGGTGCAAAGATAATGCAAACCGAGGAACGAAACAAGTACAAAGGCAATTTATTTGTGTTTGCCTTGTTCAGAGAGTATACAATGGGCGGCCTTGAGCAAAATACGCAAATAAATTTGGCTGTTCGCTTACTAATTTGTAACTTTGCACGCGAATAGTGAAATCCAACTAATTTATTATTTACAAATAAAGATGAGCAAACAACAAGAGAAAATCGGAGAACTTATTGAGCTCCGTGCCAAAGCTCGTTTGGGCGGCGGCGAAAAAGCCATCGAGAAGCAGCATCAAAAGGGTAAATATACTGCCCGTGAGCGCATAGCCATGCTGCTGGACGAGGGCTCGTTTGAGGAAATGGACATGTTCGTACAGCATCGCTGCACTAACTTCGGCATGGACAAGAAGCACTATCTGGGTGATGGCGTGGTGACTGGTTGCGGAACCATTGGTGGTCGTCTGGTTTATGTCTTTGCACAGGACTTTACCGTAAGTGCTGGTTCGCTGTCAGAGATGCTGGCTTCCAAGATTTGTAAGGTGATGGACATTGCCATGAAGGTGGGTGCACCCGTTATTGGCTTGAACGATTCTGGTGGCGCACGTCTGCAGGAGGGTATTAACGCCCTGGCTGGCTATTCGGAAATCTTCCAGCGTAACATTATGGCATCGGGTGTAGTGCCTCAGATTAGTGCCATTATGGGCCCTTGCGCAGGTGGCGCAGTGTATAGTCCTGCATTGACCGACTTTACTCTGATGATGGAGAATACCTCCTATATGTTCCTCACTGGTCCTGCTGTTGTTAAGACAGTGCTGGGTGAGGATGTAACGCAGGAGCAGTTGGGTGGCGCAAGCGTACACTCGACGAAGTCTGGTGTTACCCACTTCACAGCCAAGACGGAAGAAGAGGCTATGGCCATGATTAAGCAGCTCATCAGCTATATACCTCAGAACAATTTGGAAAAGACTCCACGCGTGGAGTGCACAGACCCTATCGACCGTATGGAAGATTTTCTGAATGAAATCATACCCGAGGATACGAATCAAGCATACGATATGTATCAGGTTATTGCTGGAATCGTGGACAATGGCGAGTTCTTTGAAGTACAGCCCAACTTTGCCAAGAATATTATCGTAGGTTTCGCTCGTTTCAACGGAGAAAGCGTCGGCATTGTGGCCAACCAGCCTATGGTAATGGCAGGTGTGTTGGATAGCAACTCGAGCCGCAAGGGTGCACGCTTCGTACGCTTCTGTGATGCTTTCAATATACCTATTGTTACTTTAGTGGATGTTCCCGGATTCCTGCCTGGTACGGGTCAGGAGTATAATGCAGTCATCTTGCATGGTGCCAAGTTGCTCTATGCCTTTGGCGAGTGCACTGTACCCAAGGTAACTGTTACCTTGCGCAAGTCGTATGGTGGTTCGCACATTGTGATGAGTTGTAAGCAACTGCGTGGTGACATGAACTATGCATGGCCTTCTGCAGAAATTGCCGTCATGGGTGCTGCCGGTGCTGCCAGCGTATTGTACGCCAAGGAAGCAAAGGCTCTGAAGGACGAGGGCAAGGTGGACGAGGCAAAGGCATTCATCAAGGAGAAGGAGGAGGAGTACAACAAACTCTTCGCCAATCCCTACAATGCTGCTCGCTATGGGTATATCGATGATGTCATTGAGCCTCGCAACACGCGTTTCCGCATCATTCGTGCCCTCACGCAGCTGGAGAACAAGAAACTGCATAACCCCGCCAAGAAGCACGGAAATATTCCTTTGTAAATTGAAGATTGTAAATTATGATACTATTAACAACTGACTGGGGACAGGCCTGGACAATGGCAGGCATCAGCGTAGGCGTTGTATTTGCCATCTTAGTTCTGCTCGTCTGCGTGTTGACCGTGTTCAGCATTGTGGCGCAGGGCAAGAAGGTGAAGCCTGCCGCTGTGGCTGCTCCTGTTGCCTCCCCCAAGTCTGCCGTTAAGGGTTCCGCTGCCGAAGAGGCTGCCGTGGCCACAGCCGTCTATCTCTACCTCAATGGTCGTCACGACGAGGAGAGCGGCGTGCTTACCATCCACGTCAACGACCATTCGCTCTGGCATGAGGAATTGAACGACAGACTATAAAAAATATTAATAAATAAGGATTAAGAATTTAGAATTGTAAGTTATGAATGACTTTAAGTTTAAGATAGATGGCGCAGAATACACTGCCAATGTCGAGGAAAAGGAAGACGGCAAACTTAATGTAACCGTCAACGGAAAGGCCTACGAGGTAGAAGTTCCCGGGCATGTGGCCGCTGCACCTAAAGTGAAACCTATTAAACCTGCGGCCGCTGCGGCACCTGCCGCTGCTCCTGTTGCTGTCGCTCCTAAGAAGGCTTCTGCAGGTGCCAGTGCCATCACGGCTCCTCTGCCTGGCACCATTACCAGCATTGAGGTGAAGGAAGGTGATCAGGTGAAGGCTGGTCAGACCGTCATCGTTATGGAGGCCATGAAGATGGCAAACAACATTACTGCCGAATCGGATGGAACCGTCAAGGCAATCCTCGTTCAGCAAGGTGCCCAGGTGCAGTCGGGTGATGCGCTTATCGAAATCGGTTGATTTCGTAATTGACAATTGATAATTGAAAATTGACAATTATGAAGAATATTAAGTTTTTAAGCATATTTGTCCTGCTCCTGTTGGTTGTCTCTCCCATGATGGCCGCTGACGGTGGCTTCAATATGCAGTCGGCTCTAACCAAGTTCTGGGATGAGATGGGCTTTGTGTCATTCTTTGTTGGCGAAGGTTGGAAGAGCGCAGTGATGATAGGCATCGCATGCCTCCTTCTCTATCTGGCCATTAAGAAAGAGTATGAGCCTCTGCTGCTCTTGCCTATCGCCTTCGGTATGCTTCTTTCGAACATTCCTGGTGCAGGCTTGTTCCACACTTCTATGTGGAATAACGAGTTTCTGAATCCCGATAGCCCTTTCTTCCATTCGTATCGCCACATCATGGCTGAGGGCGGACTGCTCGATGTATTGTACATCGGCGTGAAGGCAGGTGTCTATCCTTGCCTCATCTTCTTGGGCGTAGGTGCCATGACCGACTTTGGTCCCCTGATAGCCAATCCCAAGAGTCTGCTGCTTGGTGCGGCAGCCCAGTTGGGTATCTTTGCCACCTTCTTGGTGACACAGATGGACTTCTTCGGTTTTAATCCTCAAGAGGCAGCCTCTATCGGTATTATCGGTGGTGCTGATGGTCCTACAGCCATCTTCCTTACCACCAAGTTGGCTCCCCACTTGCTGGGTCCCATTGCTGTGGCAGCCTATTCATATATGGCACTCGTGCCTGTCATCCAGCCGCCCATCATGCGCGCGCTTACGACTAAGAAAGAACGTCAGATTCGTATGGCTCAGTTGCGCACCGTCTCGAAGAAGGAGAAGATTATCTTCCCCATCGTGGTTGCGATTATCGTCAGCCTGATACTTCCCTCTGCCGCTACGCTCATTGGCTGCCTTATGTTGGGTAACCTGATGAAGGAGAGTGGGGTGGTGGAACGTCTCAGTAAGGCTGCACAGAATGAGTTGAACAACATCGTAGTCATCTTCCTCGGTACGACGGTCGGTGCCACGGCTACGGCTGAGGCATTCCTGAACTTCCGCACTATCAGCATTCTCTGCGTGGGTATCGTCGCCTTTGGCGTAGGTACCGCAGGTGGCGTATTGCTGGCAAAGTTAATGAACCTCTTCATGAAGGAGAAGATAAACCCGCTGATTGGTTCCGCTGGCGTGAGTGCCGTTCCGATGGCTGCCCGCGTAAGTCAGGTGGAAGGTCAGAAGGCCGACCCGCGCAACTTCCTGTTGATGCATGCAATGGGACCCAATGTGGCTGGTGTCATTGGTTCGGCAGTTGCCGCAGGCATACTGCTCAGTTTCCTGGGTTAAGTAAACTCAAAGTTCTTTGAGGCTCTTAGAGTCTTCAAGGACAAAAATAAAAGCACGGAGGAATCCGTGCTTTTATTTTTATTGGCAGGTCTAATCTTTCATGCAATCAGACTGCCGATGTATAGCACGTAAATAAGTATCATGCTCCAACCTTCACAACGTGATAGTTTGTAACTGCTGCGTGAGAATAGCAGGAAGAGTAGGGCACTGAGCATGAGTACCACGAAATCGATAAAGGAGAGCCCAGTGACGGCGAGCGGCTTTGCTGTTGCGCACACACCCAATATGAAGAATATATTGAAGATGTTGCTTCCAACTACATTGCCGATGGCCAGCGCACTCTGTCCTTTGTGGGCAGCCACTACGCTCGTGGCAAGTTCTGGTAGGCTCGTTCCTCCGGCAACGAGTGTCAGACCAATAACGGCCTCGCTCACACCTGCCGACCGTGCAATGCCACATGCGCCTTTGACAAACAGTTCTCCACCGCCTATCAGTGCCCCAAGTCCCAGCACGATGAACAATGCAATACGAATGACAGACATCTGCCTTACAGAGTTCCCTCCCTTGTGCTTTGTCAGACTGAACGTATATGCCATGAACACAGCGAAGAAACCGAGTAGAACAATACCGTCGCCTCGCGTCAACACATTGTCCTCTCCACCCGAAATCGTCGTGTCAAGGGCTAAAGCCGACAAAACGATACTTGCCAGGATGCATAATGGGATATCCTTCTGGATGGTATCCTTGGCGACGACGATTGGTGTGATGGCAGCAGAGGCTCCAACAATAAGCAAAGTATTGAAGAGATTGCTCCCCACGATGTTGCTCACACTTAGTGCTGTGGTAGAACTGTTGTTTGACAGACACGCCAGAAAACTTACGATGAACTCAGGTAGTGATGTGCCAAAGGCAACTATCGTCAGTCCTATGACCATCTCGGATATGCCGAACCGGGTAGCCATGCCTATCGCACCGTCGGTCAGTTTGTCGGCACCGATGAGTACTAACGTGGCTCCAATGACGGTATATAATATGTAGAATAACATATTTTGCTTACGGAATGTCCTACGCAAAGAGGCTGGAAACGGTTACTGCATCCCTTCCCTCAAATACCATCACTTTGCTTACGGCTTCGTAGTTCAGCGTTTGGTATTGGAAGAGTTGCACAGCTAGGAATGTCCTATCGCGCGATATGCCGACTTCAGCCATATAATTGCCGTAGTCACAGGTCGTGGGATGGAAGTCGCCGATGGTTTCCGACAGTTTCTCGCGAGGCGTATCTAAGATTTGTCTTATGTGTGCGCCGTCCTTTTGCGAGTACTCGAATGTGTTGGCGTCGATGACGCTGTTGGTTGGGGTGTAGATGGCCGTAGTGCGTAGGCCGAACAAGGATTTCTGGATGCTGATACGTGCATCGTTGCAGATGCTTTCCCACATCCGCATTCTTATGATATTTGCCATTTTTATTTTATTTCTTTGTTAATGATACAACATACGGGCAGGAATTTTGCAAGATAATTCCTGTCCCTCAAGACGAACACAGAGTGTGGTATCGCTAACAAAGAAGGTGTCTCAGCGCAATCACATAGCGAAGGCGCGGAGACGTGCCTGCCATCCGCCGACAACAATGGTAGCGGCTTGAAAGCAGGGTGGGGAATAATGGTGCGTTGTTGAAATTGCCCTTTGTCCATCGCCCTGCGGGTTTGTTGGACTTACCTCCGTGTGTAGGTATCAGACGAATGGAACGGGACGAGACTACTCGATTGGTTGACGGAACGGACAATACAAGGGTTCCGGACGATGTCTGCGGCTCTTCTGCCACAGGTCTCAGTCCTCCGTCGTTCTGGCCAATCTGTTCTTCGTGCTCTTGGTCACCATTGGAAAGGTCTTTCCCCCAGGCTTCCATCCTGGAGCCAAGGAAACCGCACGACATCGTGGCGACAAGGAAAAGACGATAGAGCCAGTTCATTATATTTATCTTCTCATTCGCCTGCAAAGGTACACATTATTTTTGGAAGTTATTTACTTTCTTTACATCTTTATATATAATAATTTGAAGTGGCACGGAGAAATACTTACCTTTTTTTTGTGATATACTATTATTTTCCTATATTTGCACGAAAGTATATGCCTAAATCTATGAAAAACATTCTTACGCTTTTGCTCTTCGTGGCTATTGCTGTCATGTATTCGTGTACGGAGAACATTGATATGTCGAACCGTTACACATTTACGGAAGAAACCATTTCCGGCTATCTTGAGTCACATCCACAATATAGTGAATACGTTAAGATATTGGGCGAAGTCCATGTGAGCAGCCGCTCCAACAGCACTTTGCTGCAATTGTTGTCGGCGCGTGGCCACTACACGGTGTTTGCGCCTGATAATGAAGCCGTTCAGGAATATCTGGACTCTCTTTGTCGCAAAGGAATACTTTCCGAACCCACGTGGGATGGTTTCTCGAGCAAGGAAAAGAGAGACTCCATCATGCAAGTAATCGCTTTCAACAGTATCATAGACAGTGGCGATGATGTTGACGCGATACAAAGCGGAGCCTTTCCCAATGAGAACGTGGAGTTTCCTTTGGCGAACATGAACGAGCGGAAGTTGACTGTCAACTATGGGCAGATAAATAAGGATAGTATTTTTATCAACGGTACATGTGCAATGTCGCTTAAGAATCGCGATATTCCAGCATCAAACGGGTACATCCACGCGATGCTTAATGTCATTGCCCCCAGCAACGATACGCTTGGCGATTTGCTTGCCGGTTTCATAGACAGCGGCGAAGAGGGCTTCCTCGTATCTGCAAAGATTATTCAGGCATGTGGCTTGCTTGATACCTTGAGCAAAGAAAAGGATGAAATCTTTGAAGATTTGTACCGTACCTCTCAGATTGTGGAGCAAGTATCGGGCGTACCTACGGAATATACGCCAAGTTACACCCCGGAGCATCGCAAGTATGGGTACACGTTATTTGCCGAGACCGACGACTTCTGGCGCAAGACGTTGGGCAAGGAGCCTCGCGACATAACCATACGCGACATACGCGAATACATTCAGCGTGAGAATCTTTGTCCCGGTGCCATTGACGACGAGAACTATTCGGATGTGAACAATGCGCTGAATCAGTTCATTACCTATCACATCCTGCCCATGCGCCTACCGAAGAACAAACTGACCATCCACTTTACGGAGAAGGGCTGGTATTGGGCTATTCCTACGGCATATACGATACCTGTATGGGAAATCTACACCACGATGGGCAAGCGTCGCCTCATCAAGATATACGAAGCAGGTCCCAGCGGCCCTGAAGGCTTCTATCTGAACCGCTTCCCCAACCTCGACAATCGCCGTAAGGGTAATTACAAGGAAATAGACTGCGACCCCGACAAGGAAGGCATCCATCTCGACATACCCGATGACTTGGGGGCTCTCTCGTTGGTCAATGCCATCATCTATCCTATCAATAAGGTGCTCGCCTACGACGATAATACGATTGACAACTTTGCCCGCAACCGTTTACGCTTTGATGTCACCAGCCTCTTCCCCGAATTTATGAACAATGACCTCCGTCCAGACCTTGTCGGCACGAGTAAGACCAAGCACATCTACATTCCGACACGGCAAGAATATCCCTACCTCGACGATTTGTTGATAGGGCCGGAAAGTATGTTCAACTACCTGTCCGGGCGTGGAAGTAACTGGGCAAACTATCAGGGCGACGAACTGAACGTTATTGGCCAGTATGAGTTGACATTCCGTCTGCCGCCTGTGCCTCGCCGCACGACCTACGAGATTCGTTATCTTGTGGGTGCAGGTTCCAGCAGTCGCAGCATGTGTCAAGTCTATTTCGGTACCGACCCCAACAATCTGCGTGCCCAGGGTATTCCTCTGGACCTCCGTATGGGAGGAAAGTATCGTCACCTGCCCTCTACAGCCGGCGGCGACCTTCCAAGCATAGTGGGTTGGCTGCAAGACCACGATGACCTTCAGGACGACGAAGATGCCATTGCCGAGAACGAAAAGAAGATGCGCAACAACGGCTTTATGAAGGGACCGGCGTATTACAACTTGCTGACCAACCGCTCGTGGACGGCTCGCGACTGTGAATACACTACGCGACGCATCATTGTCACGGAAACACTCGACCCAGACAAGGTTTACTATCTGAAGTTCAAGAACGTGCTGGACGATGACACGAAGCAGTTCTACATGGATTTCATCGAGTTCTGTCCGAAGGAAATCTACGACAACCCAATGGAACCCGAAGATATCTGGTAAGCCATATATAATATAATAATGTATAATGTGCAATTGACAATATATGAAGTGTAAAGTAATCATGGCGGCGGCATGTCTTATGTCGCCGCTATTGGTCTCCGCCCAGGGCGATTGGACCAAAGCGCGACAGGAGATTCACGAGAATATCCGTCTTTCGGCAAGTAACTATCTGGCCTATGTTGACCCTACAGAGGCCCTGACTCCAGCCCCCAAGGGCTACGAGCCTTTCTACCTCAGTCACTACGGCCGTCACGGCAGCCGTTGGCTGATAGGAGAGTGGGAGTACACCGATGCCATGAAGGTCTTGGCCGATGCGCACGATAAAGGAGTGCTCACGGAACGTGGCGAACAACTGCGCACCCAACTTGATGAATTCTACAAGACCACAGTCAAGCGCCGTGGCGACCTGACCACAGAGGGTGAGCGCCAGCATCATCGTATCGGAAAGCGCATGACGGAGCACTTCCCGGAAATCTTTGGGGCAAAGAACAGCCAGGTAGATGCGCGTAGTACCGTCGTTATCCGTTGCATCCTGTCTATGGTGGCGGAGTGCGAGGAGATTACTGCCTTCAACTCCAGCCTCCGCATACACAACGATGTGAGCGAAGCGTTCCAGTTCTACCTCAACAAGGAGCCCCACGACCAGTGGATTCGTGATGCCAACAAGGAGAAACGCAGACGCGTGAACTTTGACTATAAGAGGGAATACACAAAGCCCGAACGTTTCTGTCGGCAGATATTTACGGACGAGGCATACGTGCGCTATGCGATGAACGCAGGCTCCTTCATGCGCCGCGTGTTCGACATTTGCAGCAATATGCAGAGCCACGACAATGCGCCCGACCTTTATTCCTATTTCACGGAAGAGGAGTGCTACGACCTTTGGCGCATCCGCAACATCGACTGGTATCTCGACTATTCCAGCGGTGTAGCGCCCCATACCCAGGACAACCTCCTGCGCAACTTCCTTGAGACAGCCGACACCATTGTCTCGCAGAAGAACTTTCACGGAGCCACCCTGCGCTTTGGTCACGAGGTGTGTGTCATGCCACTGGCTGCCCTCATGGAACTTGGTTCGTGCTATCCCGAAGTGCCGATGGAACATCTCGACACCCTCGACCGCGTGTGGGCAAACTTCCGCATCTTCCCCATGGCCTCCAACATTCAGTTGGTGTTCTATCGTCCCAAGAAGGGAACGAATGGCGACATCCTGGTCAAGGCCATGCTGAACGAGCGCGAACAGCGCTTGCCTTTGCAGACCGACCAATATCCCTACTATCGTTGGCAGGATGTGCGTGCCTTCTTCCAACGTAAGGTTGAAGGCAAGTAGATACTATTCTTCCCCGCGAGGCACAGTAATCTTCCACCCCACGCATTACTAATCTTCCGTGCTGCACAATACTATGCTTCGCAACGAACACTACTAATGTTCCGCACCGGACACAATAGAGGGGCTCCCAATGGGAACCCCTCTTCCTTTGGTATCGTCGTATGGTGTTACAGGATGTTGATGAGTGCTGTAATGTCACCGACACCAATTTTGCCATCCTCGTTCACGTCGGCAGCATCCCAGTTATAGTTGTGCTGTGGGTCTTTACCAAGAATGATTTTCACCAGACAGGGCAGGTCCAAATCGTTCGTCACACCGTCGTTGTTGATGTCGCCAAGGGTGAGGGCGTTGCCATCGCCGAGGTACATCAACTTGAAGTTATCGATGACGGTCCAGTCGTCGCTGACGGTGACGGTCTTCTTGGCTCCTACCTTGAGCAAGCCATCCTCGACGGTGACGCGCAGCGGCGTACTCCAATAGAGGTTGGCAGAGAGGTAACTGCTGGCATCGCCGATGCTGTTAGGAATGTATCCATTGGCGTTCTGGTAGCCCACGGTGCCGTTCTGGCCTGCTGCGGACAGAATGTCGGGCAGCGTCTGCGTTTCGCTGTTGGCATAGAGCATGGCGTTGATGGTCTGTCCCGTGGTAACGTCTTTTCCACCGTTGCGGTAGTAGCCTTGGCAGGAAAGTTCGTAGGTGCCGTTAGGAATGTCGGTCAGTGTCTGATAGATGTCGAAGTTGCGGTTCCAGTATTCTACCACAAGGTTGGCCACGTTGCCGCTGTGGGCGGTCCAGTCGCCGCTGTTCGTCCAAGTGCTGTTGCGGGTGTCGTTACGGCTGAAGTTGTAGCCTGGCAAGAGGAACGTGGCGTTCACGGGGCGTTCCTCCGTGGCCTTCCTCATGCCAGAGATGAGGTCGGCACGGGAGAGCAGTTGCCAGAGTGTACCCTCGTTGCTTGCGTCGGTTGTCGTTGTGACGATGTTGCCTGTGGAAGGAGCCGTCAAGAGGTCGGTTCCGTTGAGACTGAGGGTGTAGGTCTTTTTTCCGTTGGTGCCTGTGCCGACTTCGTTGAACATCCATGCGGCAGCACCTCCATCGACGTATAGGTCGGTGCCCAGATAATGGCTGTCGCCTCCATTGCTCACATTGGAGTCGAGGGTGTATCCAAGCCCGTCGCTTTCGAGCGTGAAGTCAAGTCCCGTTTCGCCCAGCGTGGCCTGTGTGCCCCAGTCGTTGCCTGCCATAAGGAAGAGCCCCGTACTGGGATTGTAGAGGTAGTATGTGCCGTCGAGTTTCTCCGTTTCCTCTTCGCCCAGCCAGTAGAGCTTCACATCGTCCACATCCACTTGGCTCGGATAGGCTCCTTCGCTGACCGTGCCCTTGAATCCGAACGACAGGCGGAATATTCCAGGTTTGTCTAGCTCAAGCGAAATGGATTTCGACTCCCATCTTCCGCTTGCCGACAGAGCGGTGCGCACGCCGTTCAGTTCGTAGTAGTTGAGCGACTCGACGTAGTTCGTATTGGGTTGTCGCATGAAGAACGTGAGCAGAAAGTTTCCGGCAGGCAGTACTACGTCCTTATAGACCTGCACATAGTTCGACTGGGCGGGTGTGCCCTTCCAATTCTCGCGCAGGTAGAGGCTGTTTCCGTTTGAGGGGGAGTCTTGGTTGGTCTTGTATTGGCAGAAAGCCCATGTCGTCTGTATGGCATAGTGGTCTTCCTTCCATCCGGGTATGCCGAAGAATCCCTCCGTCTCGCTGCCTATCAGTTCGCTGATGCGGCTGCCCTGCTCCGTCTCGAAGTCGGTGTTTCCTCCGAGCAGTCCCGTAACGTCGGTCAGTTCCGTGCCTACATAGTCGGCAAAGGCGGTATTCAGTGCGCTGATGGAGGAGGATACGGCAGTGGCTGTCTTGACGTTCCGCGCCGTGGTCAGGGCGGAGGTCACGGCACTGTTGCCCGTGTTCAGGTTCTCCAGAGCCTCCACGAGTCCGCCCAGCACGACATTATTCTGATTTGTGGCCAGTGGCGACTTGTCGGCAATGTCCGACTCCACGGCACGCACGATGGGGTCGTAGGTGCGGAAGTCCACACGCTTCACCTCCACGACACCCGTTCCTGCCTTCATCAGCACGATGAGTGCATCGCCTGGTGTGCTCCCTATGGCATCCACGGTGTAGTCCGTAAATCCGTAGCTCGTCGCGTTCTCGTTGTACGAGCCCGTGTGCCCCGAGAACATGGCGGCGTTGGCGGTTGTCTTTATCAGGTTGCCCAGTGCCGTGCGTCGGGCACTTGCGGTGTAGTATTTGTTATAGGTGTTGTTCGTGTTCGTATATGCCGTGGTGCCGTTCGATGCCCTATAGACCGTACCGTTTCCATCGGTGGATGCCGTCTTGTCGAGCCACACATAGTCTTCGGCAGCGAAGGGCACGTGCTGGAGCCAGATGCTGGTCTCCGAAGTGTGGCTGCCTACGAAGGAGGAGAGGCTGCTGAAGAGGTCGTCGGGTGTCAGGTAGCGGTAGGTATTGTTGTTGTACTTGTACATGGCCTTGTCGAACCACTGCTTCAGTCCGTTGTAGAAACGCACTCCCTTGAAGGTGAAGGTGTAGGGCTGCGGTTGCACCACATTGTTCAGCGAGGTGGCACTGAAGCGGTTTACGCTTTCCACGCCGTAGTTCTGTGCCTCCGTCAGGGCGCGTGTGGAGATGGCAAACGCCTCTTCGTTCTGGGTGTAGCCGCTTGCCGAGGCACCCGTCGTGCCGTGTGCCTGGTCGATTTCGCCCGTTGACACGAGAAGCGGGATGCCTGCCTGGTTGAACGCATCGAGGGCATTCTCGAATGCCGTGCCGCTGTTGGCGGTGGTCACCCGTCGGCGGACCTTCTTTGCCGTGCCCTCTGTGCCCAGGTCGTCAAGGGTGAGGTCCGTGTTCTCTTCCTTCACGCCGTAGGTGGTCTTCATGCCGTCCTGTGCCATACCGTTCAGAATCATGGCATTGCACTTCAGCATCTCTTCGTTCTTGCAGGTGTATGTCCCCTTGTTGTTGGCTGTGCCGTCGGTCACTTCCTCGCGTTGGTTGATGCCTCCCGGCCAGTAGTGTTGTGAGTCATGGTAGATGAGCATGGTCATGTCTTGCAGGAAGACACGCAGTGTCAGCGTGGCTGTGGGGAAGGAAAACGGATTGGAATAGCCTGCATAGGCCGAAGTCTGTCCCACTCCGTAGCCATGGGATATTTCGTGCTGTGCCGTGCCCACCCATTGGTAGCGTTCGCCAGGTCCGAAGCGGATATAACACGAACCGTCGCTGCGCAGGGAGCAGTCGGCAGTGGCCACGCCAGAGTTGTAGCAGGTGCCGCACCACTTGTAGAGGTTGCAGTAGTCGTTGTAGTATTCCTTCGCGCCGTTCATGGCTTCTTCGATGCGGGCCTTCACCTCGTCGCTTGGTGTCTCGCCGCCTTCCCATGCCCAGGTAAAGCCCGAACCGGCTCCGGTCGTGACACTGACATCCTCGCCATAGACGGTACTCGTCGTGCCATCCATGGTGTAGGTGCAGTAGGCACGCACATGGTAGGTCGTGCTGGCAGTAAGGTTGTCGAAGTACACACCGAACATGCCCACCAGTTCGTCGCCGAAGGTGTCATCGCTTTCGGCATAGTCCACGGCAGCCTTCTTCGTGTCGCTTGTCGTAGGGTTGGCACTGGTGCTGTAGCAGAGTCCGTACTCCACGATAGTGGCGCTGCTGCCGAACGACTCGAACTGCCCGATGGCAACCATACACTTCTTCGTCACGTTGAAGTACTCCTCCACGGTGTGTATGATGGGGGAGGGGCTGTTGGCCGAACTGATATCGCCCAAATAAAAGGCGATGTCCGCCGTCGGAGTATAGCCGGGCAGGGCATCGAAGCGGAAGTGTTGCCCGCCCGTCTTGCCCATCTTCGTGATGTTTTCGGCATAGGTTGCCATGTCGCTTACCGTGGTTCGCCCGCTCACCGACCCGACGCTGGCATCGGTGAACAGCACGGCGGTGAAGTATTCACCTGCGGAGAAGCGTACCTGATACGACTTGCCTTTGTAATAGAAGGCAACCAGTGCTCCGTCGGTGTACGACTGTGTCGAGGGATTGGGAACAATGTCCGTAAGTGAAGCCGTGATGCCATCCACTTTCACGGACATTCCGTAGCTCGACATGCTTGAAAGGCTTGTTCCTGCCGGAAGTTGCACCAAGGTGGTTCCGTCAGTCAGTTGTGCCTGTTTTACACCCGACAAATTGGTGAATGTAAACTCCATCTGAGCCTGCGCAGTGACAGCCATGAGCATCATGAGCAGGAAGAATAGTTTCTTTTTCATGTTTTTGTAGTTTATTTATAATGCTTTCTAACGTATTTTCCGTAAAATCGCGCATAAAGTTAATAAATAATATAACAGAAATGCACTATTTTTAGACCAAAAGTTAATTCCTCATTGAATTTTTATTGTGTTAAAGGAAAAAATCCTAATTTTGTTCGATTATTGCAGATTAATAATTCAATAAATAATTCATCATCATGAAACACAGATTTCTATTTCTTTGGGCCATGCTGCTCACCTCGTGGGTAGCAATGGCTCAAACCGACGTGACGAGTCAGTATCTCGTAAACGCCGACTTCAGTTCAGGTTGGACATCCTCAGATGTCGGCACAGGTACTGTCAGCAATGTTGAAGGTTGGTCAGGTACTTCTACTGGTACTGACTGGTATTATGGCGGTGCGATTAGCTATGCCGGTGGTGTTAAGGTCAATAATTCCACTGTGTCTTCTGCCCCAGATGGGGGAACCACGGGCGG
>FLNZ01002914.1_pt1 | contig 44449 bp, 41 predicted proteins | sample 1140391 | NCBI WGS metagenome assembly FLNZ01 (sample SAMEA3878171, study PRJEB12797) | bioreactor metagenome | biome: Moose rumen | place: Sweden | collected 2011-10 | reverse complement strand
GCTCTGCGGCAGGTGGTTTTTTCCCTGCCCCGGGTGGCGCGGAATCACCTCACTATCAGCAAGTTGACGTTTTCTCCCTGCTCCGTTTGGGGCAGGGACTTTTGCGTAATGGATTGTGTATGAGGCGTTTACGCTCCAGTGGATTTTGCAGCCGCATAAGATACCTGGGACCGTGGAATCAGGGTATTGTCTTTTTTGCTATATTTGCATGACCATATAATTAACAACCTATACCATGAGTGAAAAGAACACGCCTACTCCGCACATCGGAGCAAAATACGGAGAAATCGCAAAAACTGTCATTATGGCCGGAGACCCTCTCCGCGCAAAGTTCATGGCCGAAAAGTACCTCAAGGACCCCGTCTGCTTCAATGAGGTTCGCGGGATGCTGGGCTACACCGGCACCTACAATGGGAAACGCGTGAGCATGATGGGACACGGCATGGGGATGCCCTCCATCGGCCTTTATACTTATGAACTTTACAACTTCTACGGCGTAAAGACAATAATCCGCGTGGGAAGCGCCGGTGCCATCAACAAAAAGCTCCACATCGGGGACCTTGTCCTTGCCGAGGGCGCCTGCACGGACTCCAACTACGCAGACCAGTATCTGCTTGACGGGATGTTTGCTCCTATCGGGGACTTCGACCTCCTTAGGAAGGCAGCCGATTTCTGTGAAAAGAAGGACTTCAACTACATGGTCGGGAACGTAGTGTCCTCAGACCTTTTCTATCGCGAGAATCCCAACACGAAGGGATGGATGAATATGGGCGTACTGGCCGTCGAGATGGAAGTCGCCGCCCTTTACATGAATGCCGCCCGAAGCGGTAACCGCGCCCTTGGTATCCTCACCATATCGGACCACATCCTCACAGGCGAAGTAACCACCTCAGAGCAGCGCCAGACCACCTTCACAAACATGATGGAAGTGGCCCTTTCGCTGGTGTAATATTTTTGCAGTGCTATGGACATTCGTATCGGTAACGGTTATGACGTGCACGCCCTGGCGCCGGGACTTCCCATGTGGCTTGGCGGCGTGCAAATCCCTTCGGAAACGGGCTTCGTGGCCCACTCGGACGGCGATGTGGCCATCCACGCGCTGTGCGACGCGTTGCTTGGCTGCCTTGCCTTGGGAGACATCGGCCATCTTTTCCCCGATACTTCAGACGAGTGGAAGGGGGCCGACAGTAAGGTTCTGCTTGAAAAAGTGGTGACGCTGGTGCACGAAAAAGGTTTCCGCGTTGGCAATGTGGATATCACCATTGCACTGCAGAAACCTAAGCTTGCGCCGCATATAGAGGCCATGCGGAAGACCCTTGCGCCCATTCTGGGTGTGCCGGCAGAGCGCGTATCGGTGAAGGCCACCACCACGGAGCGCCTTGGCTTTGTGGGCCGATGCGAGGGCTGCGAGGTGTGGGCCAGCGCCCTTATTTTGCTTCCAGACCCTTCTTGACGGCAGCGGAAAGCTCGTCGTACAGGCCGTCGGTCTTCTCGAGGAGTTCCTTGGAAATGCCGGCGAAGTATGCCTTTACGCCTTCCTTGGGAGCGGCGACAATCTTGTCGCGAAGATCGTTGTAAAGATCTACGGCCTTGTCTATGAGGTCTGCTATTTCATCGGCATTCTTGCCGGGATTGATGTTGAGGAAAAGGGTGCAGTCATCCACGAATGCGCCTATAACGTACTGGATGTCTTTTTTGATGTCTCTAAGATTCATATCTTTTGCGAATTAATTCGATGCAAAGATAGTGATTTTTCTTGAATATTGATGCGGGGTGCCGATACCGGTCCAGCCGCATGGCAGGGCATGCGTGTTTTGGGCCGATTTTGCCGATACCGGTCCAGCTTTTGGACCGTCGTGCACGGCGGGTGGACGTTTCGGGAGATTTCGGGCACGGGAAGCCGTTGATGGATGGTGGGAAACGACAGAGGCCTGCCGGAATGGCAGGCCTCTGTCTTAAAAAGTATTTCAATATCTTTTTTAATTAAAATACTTTCTGGGTATCTTGATAGCGCATAATTTAGACCACGATGCCGAATATAGCACTGCGGAGGGGTTGGTGCAAGTATACTGCTTGTTATCAACCAGATCATGCAAAGTCAGCGTTAAGGGCTGAGGATCAGTTTTGTCATATTCGCTTTGGATCACTCCCACGAAGGCTACGCCGTCGTCGTTGGAGATTCCGTCAATCAACCGGTCCTCTAATGAGTCTGTTTGTATACCATAAGCATCGCTGATTCTGATGTAGCTCTGAGCTTTAACTGCATTCGATTCGCATGACAGCACGTAGCGGCCTTCCTCAAAAGTGAGTCCGCTCACGACAATCTGCGCAGTTGTATGGAACTTCCATGAATTTATATTAGCAGTCAGGGTCCCGGAAGAGTATGTATAGGAAATATTGTTGAAATATGTTGTCAGATAACCGGTTTTCTTGTATTTGTCAAGGCTGGTTACGTATTCCTCGTGAGGGTACCAGTAGCAGCCAAGATATACTCCAGTTGTGAATGTAGTACCGTTGCTCGCTTCATAGAATCCCTTGATGGTTCCGGAAGGGTTGGCTTCCAGTGTGGATATGACCTCGGAACTGGGAGTGGATGCTTTCCAATCCGATCCATCATAAGTAAGGGTAAAATCGGGAGTGACGCTTGAAGTGCTCCCTAGGAAGACATTAATGACATCTCCCATCCCCCATCCGGTTTTAACGGCCTTTGTGGATGGTTCCAGATCTCCGACGGTAATATCTATTTTGATACCTTTATTGTCGGTTTCCGGCTGCTGTGATTTACTGCACGAAATAACAGAAACTGCAGCAAATATACTTATCGCCAATAAAATACTCTTTTTCATAATCATTCCTTTACTGTATTATTCGATTACCCACTCTGTTTCAGTCGTCCCGCTGAAGGGATTTTCCACGGATGTTATATCCACGCTTTGGCACACCACTCCTTGTGGCTGCACTTTGATCACCTCGATTTCGGGTGATGAATACATTTGTTTTTCTTTCATAAGCTTATGTTTTTTTGTGATACGACAAACCCCGCGAACATCCCGAAGGACTCGCGAATCTTATTTGTAAATCATTGATTATAAACCTATTAGTACCCCCCCCAGAGAGCCTGGGGAACGTACCGGGAACGGAGCGGTATGAGGTTAGAACGGCCATTGCAAGCGTTTGCTGCCCCACAAATGTAATGATTTTCTGCCAATCCGCCAAATCCCACGGGCAGGAAGTAGTGAAGGAAGTCTTCGTAAATCTTGAACTGTAACTCTGCGGACATAATCAATGGGTATATATCTATGCAAAGATACCCTTGATTGACCGTCCCTACAAATATTTATACCCGGAAATTTGCAAGTGTCCCATAAAAGAATTATATTTACGCCGATGAAAATGGTAAAGACACGCTGTCATAGTAGTTTCATTCGCTCCTTCTCTAGTATCTGGGGGGGGGTAACTCTCTAGTATTTAATAATTTAGAATCTTACAACCACTTTTCGCATTCCCGGCGAGAAGTGGTTTTTCGTATGCTGTCGTCAGCAGACTGGGCGTCCCGTACACGAAGCCAGTGATTCAGGTCATTCCGAAAATAAAGCAACAAACCCTTAAAATGTTATAAATATGGAAAAGAACGAAAAGTATTATGCTCCTCAGTGCGAGGAGATCGAGATCAAACTCGAAGGCGTCATCGCGATGTCAGGTGAGAGCGAAGGCGACGGAGGCGATATTTAATCCTCTTTGCATTCAAAGCGCGGAAATCCTGGATTCCCGCGCTTTTGGGTTTCTTCCAGATCTATTTAGTTAAATCAAAACCATATGAAAATGAAACGCTTACTCGGATTCATCCTGCTGGCATCTGCGATGCCGGCCCTCTTCTCCTGCACCAAGGAGAACGCTCTCTCTTCCGGACCTGAGATGCGCGAAATGGTGATCACGGCCACCCGCGAGGCGGACGGACCCGCCACGAAGACCGAAATAGTCGACGGCAAGACCTACTGGTCGGTCGGAGACAAGATCAGTGTCTTTTTCGGATCGGGCACGGGCGGTGGCGCCGAATTCACATCCATCAATACCGAGCCTGCAGCTTCGGCCGACTTTACGGGCATCCTCAACGCCGTCACGGGATCCGAAGACGGCTCTTCCTCGCAGAAGTACTTCTGGGGCGTGTATCCCTACAGCAATCAGAATGTCGTCACCCTCAGCGGGACCTCGAACTTACTCACCACCAGGGTTCAGAATGTCCAGTCTGGCGTGGCCGATTCCTACTCCGCGGGACAGAACATCTGGATCGGGCGTTCCACGGGACTTGAACTGAGTTTCAAGAACCTCCTGTCGGGCCTCAAGTTTACCTTCTCTCGCAGTGACATCACCAAGGTTGTCATCAAGGGCAACAACAATGAGCCCCTGGCCGGGACAGTCGAAGTGACGATGGACAGCGGCGTCCCTGTGGTGAGCCGCGTCGTGACCGGCACCACCTCGATCATCCTCACGCCGGAGGGGCGTGACACTTTCCTGTCGGGGCCTGTGTACCGTGCTCTTTTCCTGCCGACCAATTTCACGAAGGGTTTCACCGTTACGTTCTTTGCCTCCGACGGCAGCGTGGGAAAGCGTACCTGGTCAAACGTGATCAACTTTGAACGCAGCCTGCCCAAGAACGCTGCAAATGCCGACGCGAGCGCAACCTTCACCTCGCCCGAGCCTGTTGATATGGGCAACGGCATTAAGATGGCCCCCTGGAACGTGGGCGCCACCGCCCCGGAAGAATTTGGCGACTACTTTGCCTGGGGAGAGACAGATTCCAAGAAGGCAAGTTATGACTGGGATACTTACAAATGGGGCAAAAACGTGAACAACCTCATCAAGTATGTCGTAGGCAGTTCCATTAGTACGAACGACTACCGCCAATTCCTCGAGGCGTCTGATGATGCAGCAACGAAGAATTGGGGCTCATCCTGGCGCACCCCTACCGATAAGGAGTGGAGCACCTTGCTCGATACTAATCAATACACCTGGGAATGGAAAGATGATTACAACAGCACTGGGACGAAAGGATATGTTGTAACCAGCCAATCCACCAACAACAGCATTTTCTTCCCCGCTGCGGGCTATTATAATGGCGCCAGGCGGCTCAATACATCCTATGGCGAATATTGGTCTTCGGTCTGTGGTACTGACAATTCCACCGCAAAGCGACTGCATCTTACAAGCGCGAGTCATTCTATTGCTGAAGGTGGAATTACCTACGTCCGCAGTAAAGGTCTCTCCGTCCGCCCTATCTATGCTCCCAGAAAGCCCGTAGAGAGTATAGTGTATACTGCAGAAGAATATGATATATTGGACAACGGACAACCCAAACAAACCATTTTCTTACTACAGCCGCAAGACGCATTTGACAGGGGACTGCATATTTACACCACCGACCCTTCCGTGGTAGACATACCAGCATCACAGCACAACTTTGTCTCGGTAGACCCGGAAGGTAGTTCTGTACCGCTTACTATCAATGGTCCCGGCACCACCCAACTCATTGCAGAGACACCGGACCATTCCGTCAGCATCACCATGATTATCAACGTTGAATCCACCGTGGACGGGATTACTCTGAGCGAGACGTCTCACGCCTTCAGCAATTATCCGGAAAACATGACACCGCTTCAGTTGACCGCGACCGTCTCTCCTTCCACCGCCAGTCAGATAGTTTACTGGAGTAGTTCCGACGAGTCGGTGGCCACCGTCGATTATGATGGCAAGGTGACTGCTGTGGGCAACGGGTCGGCCACCATCACTGCCAGCAAAGGAAACGTGACGGCAACATGCCAAGTCACCGTGGATGCCTGGGTACATGTGACCGGTCTCAGTGTGACTGGAACAAATATAGGCACGTATCCTGCCAACTCCGCTTTCGGCGTGGACTGTATGGTCGTTGAACCGTCAAACGCACACGACAAGACCCTGCTGTGGAGCGTATCGGACAGCGATGTCGCGAGCGTCGATCCAACTCCGAATTCATACGGCCAATACACTGTTAGGACCAATAAACCAGGTGTTTGCATACTTACGGCAACTACTAATGACGGGGGATTCTCCGGGGTTTACATCCTGACCGTTGTCTCGGCCATTATGAACGACCCTTTATACCCCGGAGAGTATATGGGATATGTTGATATGGGTGATGACTTAAAGATTGCGGTGAAGAATGTCGGTGCACGAAACGCATGGGATCATGGCGACAGATTCTACTGGGCCGGGACCATAAGCCAATCGCGATCATGGCTTACAACCACAGGGGTATTGGATTGGAGCAATTATCCGTACTTCGCAGGCTATTTGCAGCCCAGTTGGTATACGGGTGCGATAATGACAAAATACGTTGTCAGTTTGCAATCTGATCCGGATCTTGTGGACCATCTGGGCATCCTGCAGCCTAGTGATGATGCTGCTACCGTACATTGGGGCTCAAAGTGGATCACACCGAGGTACGAAGAATGGCAGGACATCATTTCAAGATGTCAAGTCATAGAAACGGATGTACTCGGGTATCCGGGAGCAATGCTGAAGAGCAGGACAAACGGAGCAAAGGTATTCATCCCTTACTGGACTACACTCACTTTAGGTTCAGAACCCACAACATCAGATGGTGTTCGCCTGTGGTCCGGCACTGTGAGTTTGGATGATGCTACGAAAGCAGATTGCGCAATAATCAGTGCGGGTGATATAACACTTGACGAGCATCAACGTGTTAACACATATTATGTCCGTCCTATTTACAAAGAATAGTATGGTTTGAACGGATGTCACAATAAACGTTAGCGGGGCGTTCGGACAATCCGAGCACCCCGCTCCTTGTCTTAAGATGACTCGAAGATGTCTTCCTCGAAGATCTGACTGCCGCCGGATGTGCTCCGGCGGCTTTTTGGGTGTGCCGCCGGGCCGCGGCGCGGAACATGGAATTACTGCTGAATGCCCTGGCAGAGGAAACTGCAACCGAAACCAGAAGAACAATAAAACAGGCCAAAAAGGCAGACTTACCCAAGAACTCGCTTTAGCCACAGTTTGAGTACAGGATCTCCAAGCACCATCCCTTCGGTCGTTATGTCTACCAATTCCTTGTCGATCATAGATTGCTTCAGCCGGGTGATGTTGGAGGGCGAGCCAAGATTGTATGACTCCCGGACATCTGCTTCTCCGTATCCACGGGTTATCCCGTCCATTACCGCCTTCAAGAAATTAAGTTGATAGGTGGTGAGCGACTGTGTCTGCTCGATGAATACCGTATTGTTTTGCGCAAGCAGATCTTCTACCGCCCTTTCAAAGGTGGTATCGTCCACCTCCTTTTCTGACAGAAGCAATACTGAATAGGCCAATTGCTGCACATAAGATGACTGATATTGGACAGTTTCACAAATCTTCGCAACATAGTCTTCCGAAATATACTTACCGAAACGTTCAAAACGTCCCTGAATATACGGGAGCCACGTTTGCAGCGGAATTGGTTCCAAGTTGAGGATTTCACCGAACTTATAGAAAGGGTAACTCTTTTTTTGGAACAGTCGTGTCATCAGATGAAGGCGGCTGCCATATAGACAATAAGACACATGCTTCTGGCGCTGCCAGACACTCCTGAGCCTCTTCTGTACAGCCAATGAATCTGGGAACTCTCCTACCTGCTGAAACTCGTCTATACAGAGGACCAGTTCGCATCCTTTCCTTTGCGCTATTTTTTCCGGGAGAGAAAGTACTTCTTCGGGTGTATGCGTCTTAGGGGTGATACCCAAGGAAACGGAATACTCAGAGCCAGGCTCTGGTGCAACGAAAATCTTCGGGGTTAACCTCTCTATGAATCCTTTCGCCAGATCTTTCCATTCATCGATTTTTGAGGCAGTCTGCTTTAGAATAGCCGATGAGAACGTATTATAAAAATCATACTCGCTTCTGCAAGCGAAAATATCCATCTGCACAATAATACGCTCTTTCCCTGAAGCACTTCTTGCAACGCGATTCACTAACGAAGTCTTTCCCCAGCGTCTGGGAGACATCAAAACTGTATTAACGCCATACCTGAAGTTGGCTTCAAGACGGGCCGATTCTTTTTCCCTGCCGATGAAATAGGGAGCGTCTGCCGGTACACCGAAAACAAATGGTTGCTGCATGTTTTTTGCTTTTTGCAAAAATACGATTATTTTCGGTATTACACAAGGATGTGTAATACAAATCTGTGTAAAACGCAGACAGGCTACTATCGAAGCAGCCTGTCTCGTTAAATCGTGGCATCAATCATTACAATTCTTTATTGTCCTTCTTGATGTCTCTAAGATTCATATCTAAAGCGAATTAATTCGGTGCAAAGATAAGCAATTTTCTTGAATATCGGCTCTGTTTTTGTTCCGGCAGCCCTGGGCACGCAGGAGAGTTGCCGTTGTCAACATGGCTCGAAGTGCTTACAACCTGCTCTTGAGAGTCCACTGCCAGTAGAACCGCCACCTCTCCTATGATTCCAACATTACGCTCAATGGTCAAGTCGGGTTGACGGTGGGGCAGATATCCGATCAGGTCGGGTCCTGCAAACCTTGCAAAAACTTTGTTTTCGCTCTCTTTTGGTTTATCTTTGTAGAAAACGCTATGGATTATGTCTGATATAGAGAAAATACAATTGTTCGAGAACAAGAAGGTACGGACTCTCTGGGTGGAAGAAGAAGACAAGTGGTACTTTGTTCTTGAGGACGTTGTCGGTATCCTTACCGAAAGCACCGACCCCAAGCAGTATATCAAGAGAATGAAACTGCGTGATCCTGAGCTCGCAAAAGGGTGGGTACAAATTGTACCCCTCCTTTCAATACAAACAGAAGGTGGGCCACAAAAAATGCGTTGTGCCAATCTGGAAGGGATGTTCCGCATCATTCAGTCCATCCCTTCCAAGAAAGCCGAACCGTTCAAACGCTGGATGGCTCAGGTGGCAGCAGAGAGGATCAATCAGATGATTGACCCCGAGCGCAGCATCGACCAGGCAGTGGCGGATTATCGCCGGCTAGGGTATTCTGAAGCTTGGATCAACCAACGGATCAAGACCATCGAAATCCGCAAAGGGCTCACGGACGAGTGGAAGCGTGGCGGAGTAACCAAGGAAGTGGACTTTGCCTTCTTGACAGACCTGATGTCCAAGACCTGGAGCGGCCTTTCCACCAAGGAGTACAAAAAGTACAAGGGCCTCACGAAAGAGAACCTTCGGGACAATATGACCAACATGGAATTACTGCTGAATGCCCTGGCAGAGGAAACCGCAACTGAAATCAGCAAACAACGCAATCCGGAAGGGTTATCTGAAAATGCCGGTGTCGCCAAAGAAGGCGCCGAAGTTGCCAAAACGGCTCGCAAAGAGGTCGAGAAGCGGATCGGACGCAGTGTCGTCTCCCCGGAGAAGGCCATAGACCATATCCAATCACCCGAAGAACTACCTTTCCCGAAACCCGAAGAACAATAACGAAACAGGCCGCAGTAAAGCGGTCTGTTTCGTTATCTTCTGACATCAATCATTACAATTCTTTAATATCTTTCTTGATGTCTCTAAGATTCATATCGTTCTGAGTTAATACGGGTACAAAGATAGTGTTTTTCGGAAAAGAATCCAATTCTTTATGGAATGAACTGCCAGGTGTCCAGTTCCATGTTGCCGGAGATGACAATATAAAGAGTATGGGTCCCGTCTTCCAGGGTACAGGATACTTCCTGGTCGGTCCAGTCATCTCCTGTCCCTGAAAAGGAGGCAAAGTCAGAAGCATCCTGTTTGTCCAGACGGAAAGCGATTCTTCCTTTCCCTTTAAGGCGGCAGGAAAGGGTCTGTCCACCGGAAGTGAACGACACGTTGCGAACTTCAATAATACCGGTCTTAGGCTTGTTGGCGGTGATGCAGGGAGTGCCCCTGGCCGCGGTCATATGACCAGGCTTATCAGTGGCTTTGAATATGATGCCCAGTGTGGCCGCAGACGTCGCGGCAGACTGCTTAGCATAAGGATCCAATTTTTTGATGGCACTTATGCCCTTCTTGGTGGGAATGCACTCATGGATAGCCACATTCTGCTCGTCCACCTCAATCTCATCGACATAGATACTGCGGAAGCCGCCGTCGGAACCCAGGCAGGACTGCATCAGGTTGGTCTGGTAGAACAGGTACCACTTCCCTTTGTATTTGTGCAGGTGAGTGTGGTTGTTTGTGTAGCCCATATTGTTCTCGCCAGGATTCTTGAAATAGTTGGCGCCGTAGGTCCAGGAATCCGTAACCAGCGGGGTTTTGCTGGTAAAGTAATTCATACTGCACATAGTGGGCTTTGTACCGCCCAAGGTCCACGGGGAGTGATCGCTCCAATCATTGTTGTACGTGTAGACATATGTTCCGTTGATGAAATTGAGCTCATTGGCCTCGAAATGATAGAAAGAGGGTAATTTAACGGGTTTCCCTTCAATGGAAGTAAGATCGGGATTCAACTTGGCAATCCAGCCCTGTCCGCTGCCGAATGCCACCCAGGCATCGCCGTTGTCATCCACCACGGCTCCAGGGTCGAAGATGGCGCCACTGCCCTTAACTGTCTCATTGTTTCCGTCAATCAGGCTGGTATTCAGCGGAGATGTCCAAGGCCCCAAAGGCGACTTGGATTGAAGGACCCCCGTGCCCCAGCCACTGTTGGAGAAGTAAAGGGAAAAAAGCGTACCGCCGTCAGATTGGGGAACACTGATGACGCTGGGAGCCCAGGACGCAATGATCCATGGGGCAATCTCCCCAACAGGAATCAATCCGTGGTATGTCCAGTTTACCATATCGTCAGTTGACATTATCACCAGGGACTTGATTCTCTCATAGGTGTTGCTTTGAGCCTCCTCATATTGCTGGTGATCGTTGGTGCCGTAGACATAGAGGCGTCCGTCGTATTCTATAGCCGTAGGGTCGGCGCAGAACTGAAAGTCCAACAATGGGTTCGCCATGCCTGTCCCCAGCTTCAGTGACGTCACTACGGTGGTTTTAGATGGATCATCTGGTGCTTCAGGCATTTCCGGTTCAGCGCCATCCTGATTGATGGTGAACAGAAGATCAGAGGCGTTCCCACATTTAATAATGAGCGTCGCAGTACGGGAATCTGCAGAATTGTTCCGGGCCACAGTGACGGAGAGGGTGTATGTGCCAGCTTCCTGACCTGCGTATGGTTCCACGGAAAGCCATCCCGGGGAACCTGAATATGAAACATAGCTTCTCCAGGCCTCCGAAGAAGTAAAGGAAATGTTTTCAATCCGGTTTTCGTCCGCGCCCAGGGAATAGGAAGTAGACCCGCCGGTTTGTGTGAGAGTGGATACCTTATCTCCAGCAGTCTCCTTTCCTCCGGAACAACCGGACAGCAAAGAAACGATCAAGGCGGCGAAATACAATATCAAACGCTGCATATGTCTGTGATCAACTTGCTCCTAAGATAGGCGAATCGCCTTAGAATAAGACTGCCTACATATCTTTAAGACCTTTTTTGATGTCTCTAAGATTCATATCTAAAGCGAATTAATTCGGTGCAAAGATAAGCAATTTTCTTGAATATCGGCTCTGTTTTTGTTCCGGCAGCACTGGGCACGCAGGAGAGTTGCCGTTGTCAACATGGCTCGAAGTGCTTACAACCTGCTCTTGAGAGTCCACTGCCGCTCTGGTCGAAGGGGATCATATCAGGGTGCTCGGGGAGGCCAGGATAGCCATATACAAAACCGGAAGCAAGGCCCTCACCGTTTACCGCGATTCCCGGGCGAGCCATTCGGCCGGCGTTTGTCCGGTGGCCGCCTTAAAATTGCGGTAAAAGGCTGATTCTGACGCGAAGCCGGCTGCGTCGGCAATGTCGGAGATACGCATTCGTGGTTCTTCCAGCATCTTTTTCTGGGCAAAGCGGATGCGGTAGTCATTTATATAATCCAGGAAGGAGCAGCCAGCCCCGGCGTTGATGCAGGAGGAGATATATTTGGTATTGGTCCCGAGGGTGGTGGCTACTTCGGCGATGGTGAGGCCCTTGCGCGTGTACAGGCCGTCTTCCATCAGGGCCGATAACCGCTCAAAAAGAACCCGGTCCCGCTGGATCTGCGGTTCGGGCAATTCCGCCTGATCCGGCACAGAACTCCCTCCACGGGCTTTTCTCGTGCGCTGTGCCAGCCACCAGCCCAGTCCTGCCAGGACCAGTCCCGCAAGTATGCCGGCCATCAGCCCGGCCGACCGGGAATGGAATCCGGCCGAGGAGAGGGCGGCCGATACCCCGAGAGGGTCAAAGATATAGACGGAGGTGTATGGCTTGTAATTGGAATCTTCAATCCCGCCGGCGAGGGCAATCCGTCCGTCCGTCAGCAGGGTGAAGGCGCCGTATTGGGGCAAATCCTCCAGGGGCTCCGTATAGTGGAGTTTCAGAGTGGCCTTCCCGCCTTCCAAGGCCGGTTTGTAGCCGATCTGAAGGGCATAGGCACGGTTTTGAGCATCGGTCCCCAGCGCCCAGGCGTACTCTCCGTCACAAAGCAGGGGATTCCAATAAAAGATGGGGCCGCCCGCTCCCCGGAGCGGGATATCCGTTTCCAGTTCCAGAAGGGAAAACACCTCTCCTTGGCCCCGCAGGATGCCATTGGCCTCCAAACTGTCATTGACGGCGAGCATCAGATAGTCGTATTCTCCTATTTTGCAGAGGGGCTGAACCATGTCCCCGTCCGAGGACATGGGCCGTGAGGTGAGCAGCAGGGGCTCCTGGAAGGCCTCTCCATGCAGGCGGTCCACCCATCCTTTTCCCGGGCGACCCCAGGAATCGACAGCGCTGAAAATGATGGCGTTGTCCGGGGCGGTGGGGAGTATCCAGGGGTAACTCCGGTTTTCGGCAGTCTGCTTAACCGTGACAAAGCCGTCCGTGGGCGAATACTGCTCCAGCGCGTCGGCCGCATACCAGTTTCCGGAAACCAGGATAGTGCCGTCTTCCATTTCCAGGGCCGATGAGGCTGCACGCCGGCGGTCCAGGATGGGAATGGGCTCAAAAGCATGCTCTGCCGGCAGGTAGCGCTCTACGGAGAAACTCTGTCCCACGCCGAACGCTTCCTGCAGCCCGCCGCCCAGCAGGACATTTCCGTCTCTCAGCGTGAGGCAGAAGCCGTTGTCGTGCGTGTAAAGGGAGGGAATGACAGTCCACTTGCCATCTTTGAAATACTCTGCCGTTGCGGTGGGAATGAAATCGGTGGTATGGCCGCCGATGACGGTGAGTTCGCCGTCCAACTGCAGAAGGGCATGGCCCGCGCGCGGAATACTCAAATCCGGCAGGCGCCGGGCCTCCATCTTGACCATCGGAACATCCGCCCCGGCCGCTGAAAAGGCCGCAGCAAGGCAGAGGATTATGCAGGTCAGGCGTTTATTCATACGGTACAAAGATAAGATAATTCCGCCAGTCGGTTAATTCACTTTCCGAAAAACACACTCCTGATTCCCGAATCAGGAGTAAAAATGCATTCCCCTCCGACATTTTTCTCCCATTAGAAGTTGGCTTTTCTTGAATTGGGAGTTATCCTTGGTTGACGGATGGTTATATTTGTTCATGTAACCAAATAATATATGAAAGGTCCCCTGTTTTGTCATTCTCTGATGGTCGCCTCGCTGTTGCTGCTCCTGACAGGCTGCTCAGCCGAGGTAATCCCAGGGTTTATCTCTGGCCGAACGACGTCCAGGGCCGCAAATACAAGGAAAGTGAAGATTAAGCGTTAAAACAATACCATGGAAAAAACACTGACAACCGACCGGAGAGCGGTTTACGAAAAGCCGGAAGTCAAGTCTTTCGACTTGTCTATGGAGCAGGCCATCCTTGTGGCTTCCCCTGATTTCAATCCATTCAACCCTGAAGAAACATGGTAAAAAAGGAGGAGTTATGAAAAAGATTTGGATCATCACCCTGCTGGCCGTTGCTACCGCACTCTCGTGCGCGAAAATCAACGAACAGGAAACTGTTGAACCGGAGGAAAAACCTGCCGCGGAAAAGACAGAAGGCTGCATCGTGTTCAATATTCAGGTGAATCAAGCGGACGCGCAGACCAAGGCCGTAAAGACCGGCTGGGAAACTGGCGACGTGGTGTATGTGTTCTTCAACAACGTAACCATTTCTGACACCCCGAAGTATGCGACGCTCACCCGCACGGCCTCCGGCTGGGACGCCGCCTTCTCGGACGGCTGGGACGGCACGGGCCTGGAAGAGAGCGGCGCCACCATGAGCGCGGTGTATTTCCCGTTCCGGCTCGGGGCCTATTCCGGATACACGCCCGTCCCCCTTCAGGTCTCGAAAGATGGCAGCAGCTACACTTTCAAAGCCTTTGATGTTTTCCAGGGATCGGACAGGGATTATGGCTATTCCACAAGAAATATCTTTACTTACTATCTGAAAGCGGAGCAGGCGGCCTACACCCTTACATCCACGAGCGATGTAACCACCCTCAGCGGTACGCTTGACATGACCATTCCGGACGGTTTCGTCCAGTTCTACATCGCCGCGGACGGGGACAGGTACAATGAGAACGACCGGTACCGCCTGGCCGTGCAGAAGGTGAAGCCGGCGTCTTGCTATACCCTCGGTCAGGATGGCCTGTTTTTCCAGAAGGAACGCGCATACGGCGAGCCCATGGCCGGCTGCAAATACGGTGACGGCATCCTTTTCAGCGGCATCATCGACGAGTCGGCCTGGTCTTCGGCCGAAGAACGCCGCTTCCTGCTGTTCGACACGCAGGGGCCTGCCCTTACGCGGACTTTCACCAAGTCGCTCTCCAGTCATAGCGCAGTGAAACTACCCAATACGGGTTGGGTGCGTGCTGCATCGGAGCCGGAAAAGGTGGATTTGTTCGGAAATGGCAATCCTTATGTGGCCGATCGGAATATCGGCGCCGAAGACTTGGACGATTTTGGCCTGTATTTCACGTACGGAGAGATCGTACCATGGTCTGAGGACCCGCTTTGGTGCTTCAAGGAAAGCCCTTCGACGGCCAATAATTTCTGGTGCATGGACGGTAGCCATCTGATCAAGTACAATGCCTCTTGTACACTGGATTCCTTTGATGATCCGGCGACCGTGTGGCTGGGACCGGGCTGGACAACGTTGAATAACTCCTTGACCAGTTCTGTAACCTGGTCTGACGGCTGGGTGTATCCCGTAGATGGCGGCAACAAAACCCGTTCGGTCACGGGAGAAGGCGGAACCATTTATCTGCCGGCTGCCGGCTATCGGGACAACACGTCTTTTTACGCGGATAATGGCAGATACCTGACTCCTTCTGATAACACGGCGAACAATGCGTGGGGAGACCATCAAGATGGGGCCAGGCAAATATTTTTCTCAGAAACAGGCAACGACAGTTATAAAAGTACCCGTCAGGTCTTTTTGCCCGTCCGCGCCGTCTCCACCGTCGCTCCGTAATAATCCCGCATCCTGGCGCCCACTTGGCACAACGAAACCATCCCTTTTCCTGAATTGGGAGTGAGGTTTTCTGCCGATAGGAGCGATTAATCGCCCGGGGGGGGTACACTTGTGAATATTTGTCATTTACCATGGAAAAACAAATTTACGAAAAACCTCAGGTCCGGGTCTTTGACCTGGAGGCGGAAGGCGTGATCTGCCAAAGCGGCGGGACCGAGCAGTTCCAGAAAGGAAACAGTTACGATGATTCATTCTTTGATTAGGGAGGACTGCACCATGAAACGAATTTTCATCTTTGCGGCCATGGCCGCCATATCCCTGACTGCCTGCCAGCAGGAACTGAATATAGACGAAAACAAACCGGAGACTCACGCAGTCTTCACGGCTACTACCGAAAGTTCAATCACCAAGACCGCCCTCAGCCAGAACGGCGAGAACTACGATGTGCTCTGGCAGAATGAGGACCAGATTACCATCGTGGATGCGGCCGCCAATGTAGGTATCTACCAGACCGCCAGCACCACCACGCAGGGCAGTTTCTCTCATGTGAGCGGAACTGTCGCTACCACTCCCGGCTACAAGGCCTGGTATCCGGCTACTCTCTATAATGCGGGAACTCCTACGCTTCCCGCCACTCAGGAATACACTGCCGGTAACATCAAGGAATCTCCGATGTATGCAGAGAGCAGCACGGAAAGCCTGTCGTTCAAAAACATCTGCGGTATTATCCGCCTGAACATCAGCACCACGCAGAGCGGCAAGAAGGTCCGCCGCATCATCCTCTCCGCCACACAGCCCATGAGCGGCGCTATCAGCAACGCTGCCACTCTTGCGAGTGACAGCTACATTGCCGCTGTCTCCGGCACTGCCGGCATCACCCTCGACTGCGGCGAGAGCGGCGTTGCCATCGGCACGGAGCCCACGGCCTTCCACTTTGCCGTCCCGGCGAACACCTTTACTGGCCTCAAGATAACCGTTATCACTACCGATGGGGACCTCCAGACCCGTACCCTCAAATCCGACAAGAGCATTGTAGTCGGCCGTAGCAGCATTGCCGATGTCACCATCCCGTTCAACGTTTTGGCCGCAACTACCGGCAGCGCTGGAATCACTGGCGGCGGTACGCAGGGATGGGTTCAACTATGGCCTGATGGTCCGAAGTGGGCAAAGTTCAATGTGGGTTCCACCATCAGCACCTATGCCGGAGTCACGGAACGCAGCACAGCCTCCATTGGCGGCTATTACTCTTTCAAGGGAAGGTACGATTCTACTCCTGATACGGAAGGGACATCCGACACGGCAACTTTTATCTGGGGAGACGGTTGGACCGCCCCTACAAAAGACCAGCTGCAAGCGCTGATAGACAATTGTACTTGGGAGTATTGTGACGGAGCCAGCGTCCAGTATGAATCAGGATGCACGCTGGCCGGCTATAAGGTCTCCGGAAAGATAACGGGATATACTGAAAATTCTATCTTCCTTCCACAAGCTGGTGTTAAGGATCAGAATATATATGGTGTTTCTTCGAATCGTGGTGCGTTTTGGTCATCTTCCATTGATGACAGAGAGGACTATAGTGAGTATAATTGGTCTTATTATCTGAACTTCGGATATGGTGGTCTTGGAGTCAAGTCTCACGGCCGCCAGCATGGCCTCTCCGTCCGTGCAATTTACACCGGCGTATAAACTGACCTCCCGCCACCCCTTTCCGGGGCTGTGGCGGGATGATTGATTACAGCATTCCGCTGAAGTTATTTGACGGCCCATTCTTCGATGGTCCTGGTCTTTGACGAAAAATTCAAGCCAAGACGGACAACATGCTTTCCGCGTTAGATGTCATATTCCTTTTTATCAGCCTCATATGATGCTAATATACCGTTTTTGGCAAAAAAACAAAAAAGCCGCTTGCTGTATGAGAAAACTCGTCCACGTTTTCCGGCCGATTTCATGTCCGAGCTGCATGAAATGAACAACTCGGCCATGATGGCTTATTCCGCCCATCGTCCCGAATCATTTGTCAATTCGGGACTCGGGTTTTGTGAAGGCGGGACGGGAGTTTCCATCCAGCGCCCTATTTTTGCCAGCACAACAATCGCAAAACTACTATGGGCAAAACAAAAACGAAAGAATTGTACTTTTCACCTGAAACACAGGTGTTTGGAATGCAGATGGAAGGAGGGATCCTTACCATCAGCGGCAAAGGGGCCGGGCTTTTCGGAGCCGGCGTAGATGAAAGTGATGCAGATAGTAACGGAAGTATTTGGTAAGCTTATGAAAACAACCTCATTATTCGCATCCAGCGCTCTGCTCGCAGCCATTGTTACCGGATGCACGCAAGAATCACTTGACACACAGGGCCCTTCTCTTCCGGACAATCCCGGAGACAAAGTTACGCTCACCGTTTCGGCTGTTACCAAGAATCCTGAAGTCTCGGATGAGACCGGAACCAAGGTCTCTTATGGGACCACGGATGCCACCTGGGAAACGGGGGATCAAATTTTCCTGATCAAAAGTGACGGAACCACAATCACGCTCACTCTCACTGATGGCGCCGGAACCACATCCGGTGAATTCTCCTCCACGGACCCGGTTGTGGCGGGTACCTATATTCCGTATGCCGTGAGCAAAACCTCTTTGGATAAAGGCTTCGTAAGCGTATCGGCAGGCGTCATCACCCTGAATCTGAGCACCCCGGGCGGCGGCTCGCTGGCAGATGCCCTGGAGCATGATATCCTCAAAGGGGCGTCTGTGGACCTAACCGCCGACCAGACCACCGCGACAATCGGGGACCTTACCACGCACATTTTGAGCTACCTGCGCTTCCGTTTCACAAGCGCATCTAAAGCCATCTCCACAATCGGCATGGATTCGGCCGGCGGCGTGTACAGGACGGTGAACATTGCGGCGAATGGTACGGTAAGCGGAAGTGATACCTCGACCGATGTGGTCAATGTCACGGCATCGGACGACGGGGCCGGGACTTATGCCGGTTATTTCGCCGTTTTGGGCAGCACTTCCACCAGCCTGATGGCCCATGCCGAGGATGAAGACGGAGGCAAATACACCCGGTTAGTGTCAACCAATACAGCAAATTATACTGCCGGCACCGTCTATGGAAAGACAATCACTCTTACCGCGGATATGGTGACGGCGGCCGCAACCGGCTCGCTCAGCGAGCATCCCTGGAAAAACCTTGGCCTGAGTGTAAAATGGGCCGAATTCAATGTCGGATCTTCCAGCGAGTATTCGTATGACCGGAATGTGGACAACACAGAAGGGGGCACAAACAGCGCGACTTGGTCCGGATGGCGCATTCCAACCCAAGCTGAAGTGCAAGAACTCTTTTATGCCAGTGAGCGCGAGTGGATCACCGGTTCAAACAACGGCGTAAAATTCAATTGTAATGGTAACTATGTGGCAATGGGAGCCGGAGGATATTACAGGGACCGGGGCGATAGAGATTGGGACTATAATATTGGCTCTACCGTTTACCTCTATATTGATGAAACCCATTCAGAGACCAATGGCACGGTCCGTCATTGGGCGACGATAGGCGGCTCCGGCACAACGCTGGGCTTTGGCAGTGCAAATTTGGGGAACAATAGCTTTTATTTCTCCAACTTTGCCGCCATGCGTCTCGTTTGCGACTATGAATAATTCACTATCTTTGGGATAGTGAAGCGTTTCTTTCTCATTCTGCTCACCGTGCTCACTGCCGCATGCTCACGTAGCACAGGTGGTGAGGCACTGCGGTGGCCAGACTTGCCGGAGCCGCTCTCCACGCCGCATGTGATGGTTTTGAATGGGGAACTGACCCTTTTCGGCGGGCATACGGACGGCTTTGTGCTGTCGCCGTCGGCCTGGTACCTCAAGGGCGGTGCCTGGCATGAGGTGCCCATGAAATACCCGCACGACGTAGCTTTCTGCACGCTCCTGCCGGACGGGCGGGTGATGCTGGGCGGCGGCAGTGCGGAGGCCTTCGGCATCGGCCAGAGCTGGGGCGTGGAAATCTATGACCCGGCCACGCACAGTTTCACGGCCGAGGGCATCCTGGACCGCAAACGCGCCGGGGCATCGGCCCTGGCCCTGCCGGACGGAAAGGTGCTGGTGAGCGGCAACTGGTACGCCCCCGATGCGATGGAAATCTATGAGCCGGGAAAAGGGTTCTCCTTCCTGAAAGAGGTCACTGTGCAGCGCAACACTCCTTACATCCTGGCATCGGCCCCGGACAATGCCATCGTCTTCTCCGGGCTGGACAATTACGGCAAACCCTCCGACGGCACGGTGGACCGCTTGCAGGGAGACTCTTTCCATGAGCCCCTGCTGGACGAGTGGGAACCGTGGGCCGCCCAGCGGGCCGACCTTTCCATCGGCGAGTACGCCCACCTGGTGCTGGCCCGGCACCGGGAAAGCGGGGAATGGGGCATACTGCGCATCACAGGCGAGCAATTTTCCCTGTTGGAAACGGACGTCGCCCTTCCCGTGCGGTCCGACGCCGGAAACTACATCTGGGGCCATTTGGCCGTGGACCGCAGCCGCCGGAGCGCCTATACGGTGGGGATTGATACGGAGGGAAATGCCTGCATCGCCCGTATCTGCTACGACCCCATTTTCGACGGCGGCCCGGCCGAAGTAACCCTGACGGAATTCCCCGGCCCTTTCCAGATGGCCGACACTTTCGCCCTGCTTCCGGACGCAACGCTCGTGCTGCCCGGCGGTGTCGAGTTCTCATCTGTGGACGACATCCCGACGGGAAACAATTTCAAAACCGTCCGGGAGGTTTGGGCTTTCCCCACCGGAGCGCCTTCAAAGCCCGATTTCCCCTGGCTCTGGGTCCTGGTCGGCGGCCTGCTGATCCTCGCGGCGGGCGCCTATTTCATCAGCCACAAGCATCCCACCCCGCTGGAAGAGGCAGAAGACACGCCGGTCACGCGGCAACTGACCGAGCAACTCTCGCAAATCATCGAGGAGGAGGAACTTTTCAAGCAGCCGGACCTTCGCGTCACCGATATAGCCGCCCGGCTGGCCACCAACCGCACTTACATCAGCGCCATCATCAAGAGCCTTTCCGGGGAAAACTTCTCCAACCTGATCAACGGCTATCGCGTCCGCTACGCGCAGAAGCTGATGAAGGAACACCCGGAGATGAGCATCTCTGAGATTGCCACCGAAAGCGGATTCTCCTCCCGCAGCGCTTTCTACCGCAACTTCAAGGACGTCACCGGCCTGAATCCGGCCGATTGGAAAAAGTCGGTATTATCTACAGAGAAAGGAAAATAATCCATGGAGGTGACTAAAAAGTAGATTCTTCGGCAGGTGAACCTGCCTCAGAATGACATGAGACTGTCATTCTGAACGAAGTGAAGAATCTTTTTAATCGACTGCCCTTCTACTGTTTAAATTAAATATTTGTATTGAATAAACTGCGTATTATTTCATCAAAAACTGAATGGTAACTATTCTTAGTGACCTTTCTTGATGTCAGGCCATATGGAGAGCGATGTAATCCACGACGTCCGACACTTTCACCAGCTTGGCATCCGCGGACATTTGGATACCAAACTTGGACTCGATGGAAAAACTCATGAGCAGGAGTGTAAGCGAATCCAGTCCCAGTTCCGTAAAAAGGTCTGTGTCCGGCGTTATGGTCGCCGCGTCTATCGTATGGTTTGTAGAAGACAGAATAGTTTTGAGCTCAGTTAGAATATCTTCTTTTGTCATAGGAGTATTTTATTGATTTCGCGAAATTTTCATGGACCCTGTCCGTTTGAAGTCCTCTTTGCGCACAATGACTTTTGAAATGCGGTGCGTAGTGGGAAGTGATTCGTTTATCTTGAGGACAAGGGCGTTCATGTAGCCCTCCACCTCTTCCCACGGCTTTCCTTCGAATGCCGGCATGAAGGGTAGAATCTGTACTGCAATCTTCGGAATTCCGTCCGAGAGGTCTTCCTGCACCAACGCGTCACGCACGCAGGGATCGGCATAGAATGGCTGCTCCAGACTCTCCGGAGAGATATTTTCGCCACTTGGGAGAACAATGATATTCTTAATGCGTCCGGTGATATACAGGAAGCCGTCTTCGTCAAATCGGCAGAGGTCACCCGTGCGGAACCATCCGTCCTCCGTAAAAGCCTCTGCAGTTTTTTCCGGATCATTATAGTAACCGGAGAAGACGTTGTCTCCTTTAATTTGAAGTTCCCCGTCCACGATTCTTGCCTGCTGGCCGGGATATATTTTGCCGATAGAGGTGGGGTGCGTGACGGCATCCGCATTGGCCGATGTGAGGTTTGCGGTCTCTGTAAGCCCGTAACCAAAGCAAAATTCCACTCCCAGAGCCGAGAACACCTCCACCAATCTTGGCGGAACGTTTGCAGCGCCCGCAATTATCAGGCGAAGGTCTCCTCCCAGGAATTTCGGCCCGTACATTTTTACGAGTCCCGCAAGTACGTCGCAGATTCCAGGGACTACAACGAGGACAGTAGGACGGAGAAGGGCCAGCTTCCCAAGCGATTCCTTCATGTCTTCGCAGGTGTACAGAAGGTTTCCTGTATAGAAACATCCCATCATGCCGGCTATGAGCCCGAAGACATGACTTAACGGGAGAAGTGCGATATAGCGGTGAGTCCCTATCACACTGCCAGGCTTAAAAACAGCATTGTAGGAGCCTCTCATCAATGCCCTGTGGCTCAAGACCGCGCCTTTGGGAACGCCCGTAGTGCCGCCGGTGAAAAAGATTGCGGCGGGAGCGTCAGGACTCACGGCGACTGACGGAGCCATCTTCTCTGCAGTGGAAGACGCCGGCAACACCTTTATGCCCTCGAGGTTCGCACACTTTGAGGAAAATTCATCGCGCACGAAAATGGCGGAAATATCAAATTTTTTACAAGCCCCCTCGATAGCCGCCTGAGGCAGCATCGTGGGAAAAATCATAGCCACATAGCCACCACTGGTAATGGCCAGAAACAATTCGATTGCGTCACTGCTGTTGCGGTCCAGGATGGCGATGTGAGCAGCCTTTGGAAGGCCGATCTCCTCGATAAAGGCGCGTCGCCGGGCAATCCGGTCACAAAACTCTTTATATGTGATTGTTGATTTCTGATCTGAAAGCGCAGGCATCGTTCCGTATTGCTGCTGGGCCCAAGTAAGAAATTGGCCCACCGTAGGAATATACGGCAGACGCTCGAGCTCCTCCTTCGGGAGCATGTCGTAGAAATAATTACTCATTTAATTTAATTGTTATTATGCTTTATCACTTTTGCTCGCTGAGCTGTATCATTCTCCTCTGTACTTCCTCTACGATTCTTTGCGCTTCTTCCCCTTCATTTCCGCCGGGTGTATATATAACAGGACACCCTATCGAGAAAGTTTTATTTACGGAATCAGAAAAAACGGGATAGAAGTGCAGGCGCTTGCCTGTGCTCTGATAATACCTGTATCCCAGAATGCCGAAAGCGGGATGAAGATTTCGGAATGAATCCTTGTCGTAATGCTCTTTAGGGTTTTCGGGGAAAATAAGCAGATTGTCTCCACCCTCCAGGGCACTTACACTTTCCTTAATAGTTTCTATCATGGCCATCGGGTTTGTCCTGGAAACAGGGATGGCGTCGAAAGAGTTCATTGCCGATGAAATAATGGCGGCGATTCTTTTCACACTGCGTTCGTCCTTATTTAACGTCCCCGCCATACTTTTTGCTGCACTCGACGGGTCCAGCATGATTTCGTTAATCCAGGGACGGAAATGAACCGGAAGATGCACCATGGCTGCGATGGCTCCGTATATCATTCCATGATTGCACACATATACTGCAGGAGCGGCCTCCGGAAGGATATTTTCCTGCCCCACAATCTTCATGTTCATAACGGGCTTTGCAACCGTCATTATCATCCTTACCCAGGCCTTGTTGCTCAAATCTGTCATGTTTGCGTAAGAATACCTATCTCTTCTTTCGCTTTGAATCAAACAAATTTTATGCTACATTTGTAACGAATAACACAAGTGAAACAAAGCCCCGGTAAAATGTACCACATCAAACAAGACCAGCGCTCCATGGTTTCTGCCAAAATGCTTTTGGACGGACTGTCAGAATGCCTTTCTGTCAAAAAATTCAAAGACATCTCCATCAGTGAGCTCTGTAAAACAGCCCATGTGAGCAGAACCACATTCTACCGGCTGTTCGATTCTACCGAAGATCTTCTTCAGTATGCGCTGGACTCCCTCACCGACAAGGCGTCGGAGCAGTTCCACACCGATGCGGGCACTACCATAGAAGAGTTCCTGCAGTTTTATCTGTCCTTTATCAGGGAGAATACTAAACTTTACGAAATGGTCATTTATTCCGAAAGAACGGACCTCGTCACGAGGTCCTTGAAACGGATGAAGAGCAAAGGAGACATTCCCGAATTTCAGAATCGGTTTACCGAAGTGGAACGCGACTATGTCATCGCCATTTTGATTTCCTTGTCCACCACCCTGAACCAGGTGAATGTCTCCCGTGGAAAAAAAGAGAGTCCGGATGAAATGGTGGCGATTATCAAAAAGCTTGTAAAACTGTTTGCCGAATAATCAACCCCAAAACCGGACACCCCTGCGGCGGGGTGGAAGGCTTATCGCCCACCGCCGCCGGAGTAGGTGGAGAGTGTCACTTCGCTGCCGCCGCTCACGGAGGAAGACAGGGCTCCCATTCCTTCCCAGATATCGGCAGTGGCGCTTGCGCCGGACTTGACGGTGGGCTTTGACGCTGCAGACACGACCAGGCCGGTGCCACCGCTCGAAGGAGACTTGAAGCCGTAGGTTGCATTGCCCGCGGTGAGCGAATACCATGTGTTCTTGCTCCATGAATTGCTGCTGTAGCACGTCTGGCTCAGCACCGAACCGCTCTCGAGGCCGCCTATTGCGAAGAGAGTTCCGCCGTTCACATAGAGCTTGTACCCGTCTTCCGTGTTGGCGTCAATTGCAACCTCGGGGGACCCCTTGCCGATGGCATACACCACGCCGCCTTCGATGAAGCAGTCGCCGTTGGCGTCTATTCCGTCGTTTCCGGTAGACCAGGCCATTACGTTGCCGCCGGTGATTGCAAGGTTGCCCTTCGAATTGATTGCATCGTCGTATGCTTTCACATAGAGGTTACCGCCGGTGATCTCAATCACACCCTTGGACTCGAAGCCCTCATGGCTTGCCGACGTTACAACAATATCTCCGCCGCTCACGTAAATATTGCCGTCGAACTTGATTCCCTTGGCGCTCTTGGAGCTGTCCGACGAGGAGCTTGAACCGCCGGGACGGTTATTGCTGGAGCTGCCGTAGTTGCTGCCCTTGACGTTCACCGTGAGGGTTCCGCCCTGGAAGTATGCCGGACCGTCGCCGTTAATGCCCTTTCCGCCCGCGCCTGTGGAGGTGATGTTAACCTCGCCGGCGTTCATTATGAACAGCTGGTCGGCCTTCACTCCTGCAGCGGCCTTGTATTCATTGTCATCGCTGTCATAGGCGGTGCCGCCGGAGACGGTGATGTTGGTTACTCCGCCGTTGAACACAACGAGAGAGTCTGAACTGACGCCCTTTTTCATCGCCGCGCTGGAGGAAGCGTTGAGCGTTCCCGCCGACACCATCACGTAGTCCTTGCCCCTCACCGCATGCCCGCCGGCGGAAGTAACTGTCACCACAGTATTTTCGCCGATGAAATGCAGGTAGTCGTCGGAGGTTATTCCCGCCTTGCCGGTGGCGACGACGCTGAGGGAGCCGTCTCCGCTGAAGATAAGCTGTCCTTCGGAGAAGAAAGCCGCCTTTTCGTCTTCGTCATCGGGCGTGGCGGTATAAGATGAGCCGTCCTTAAGTGTGTTTTCGCCGCTAAGGACCACGAAACAGCGCTTTTTGCCCTGGTTGTTGATGGCTGCGCCGTTGGGATTCCTGATGGATACGCCGCTCAGGTACAGGGCCTGCTTATTGTTTGAATAAATCTTAAGGAAACCATTGGTTGTAGATCCGGTGAGTACGTATTTCACCTTCTCGCTGGTTGATGTGTTGTCCACGGTAACGTTGTTCCCGTCTATGGAAACGATGCCGTTTTCATCGCCGGAAACGGATGCGCCCGCCGCGTCGGAAAAATTAATGGTGATTGTGCGCCCGAACTTGGTTCCGGAAATGAGATCTTCCTCGTCGTAACTAACATCTATTGTTGTGGCTCCTGTTACGCCGGAGGTCTTTTTTGTGCCGCTCTGCGAACTTGAGGACGAATTGTCGTAACTGTCCCAGGGGAAGTCACTGTCCTTGCTGCATCCTGCCGATGCTATCGCCAGCGGCAGGAGAAATAATGTTACCTTCTTCATGGCTGATAGGTTTTTAATACACGTCAAAACCGCTATGACCAAATTTTAGGCCAATCTCCCGTCCATTCAGCAAACGCCGCGGTTTCTTCAGCGAACGTCCATGTTTTTTTGTTATCTTTGCCTCGAATGGAGAATATCAGAAAAAAAGAACATCTGCTTTATGCCGTCATCTGGGGCGCCGTCTTCCTGATCGGCCCCATCATGATGCTCTTTCATGTGATGGCGGGGCACGAAAGTTCAGTACAGAAGGAGGAAATACTTCAGTACTGGGTTTCCATACTTCCTTTTTTCATACTTTTCCTACTTCACAATTTTATTGCTGCTCCTTTCCTTACCAGTAAGAAATATTCGCCATATATAGCCCTCACGCTGGCTTTCCTTGCGGCTTTTGCCGTTTACAGCATAACTACGGGACACAGGCCCCCGCTGGATGCCGACGGACTGAGGCACGCCCCGCCGGGAGGGTATCGTCCCATTGAGCCGGAAGTACTGAAAATTGTGATAGGCGTGCTGCTGGTGCTTGTGAACCTTGGCGTAAAGGCCACGTTCAACGCCCTCATAAGCGAAAGGCGGGTGCAGCAGCTCAAGGAAGAGAGCCTGAGCGAGCGTCTGGAAACGCTTCGCTACCAGATAAATCCGCACTTTTTCATGAATACCCTCAATAACATCCACGCCCTGGTTGACATAGATCCGGAGCAGGCAAAGGTGAGCATTGAGGAACTCTCCAAGCTCATGAGGCTGGTGCTGTATGAAGGCAATGCGCCCACTATCCCGCTTAGCCAGGAGATGGATTTCCTCCGGCACTTCGTATCCCTCATGAAACTGCGGTATCCGGAATCGGTAGACATACAGCTGCACCTGCCGGAAGATTGCGGCGACGCCATAGTGCCTCCTCTTGTCATGGCCTCCGTGGTGGAGAATGCCTTCAAGCACGGGATAAGCTATGAGAACACCTCTTTCGTCCATGTCTCCGTTGCGCTGGAGGGCGGCTGGATTGTCTTCAAGTGCGCCAACAGCCGTCATGAGAAAAGCGACGAAGGGAAGGAACACGGCCTGGGACGCGAAAACGTTAAAAAACGCCTTGCACTGCTCTACGGCAAGGATTTCACCCTCAACATCGCAGAGAGGGAAGACGTATTTGAAGTAATAATGGTAATTCCTGACAAATGTTAAAGGCCCTTCTTCTTGACGATGAACCCCTGGCCCTTCGCCAGCTTCAGGCCTACGCCGCAAAGACGGAAGGCGTGGAAGTGGTGGCGGCATGCACATCGGCCCTCCAGGCAGGGAAATTCATAGACCGGGCCGATGTCCTGTTTGCCGACATCAACATGCCGGACGTGTCGGGGCTAGACTTCGTGCGTTCGCTTGAAAACCCGCCGCTGGTGGTGTTCACTACCGCATCGGCCGAATATGCAGTGGAGGGTTTCCGCGTGAATGCCGCCGACTATCTCCTCAAGCCCTTCAGCCTTGCAGATTTCCAAAGGTCGGTTGAAAAGGTGCGGCATTACCTGTCCCTCGAAAGAACCTCTGCAACTGCCTCCGTGCTGCATTTCAAGGCCGACAGGAGGACTGTTTCCGTGCCTGTGGACAGCATAAGCTACATTGAGGGAATGAGCGAGTACATGAAAGTGCACATTAACGGTGAGGATGCTCCGCTGGTGGTTCTGTACAGCCTCCGAAAGCTCATGGAAGAACTTCCTGAAGGCCGTTTCATGCGCATCCACCGTTCATACATAATCGCACTGGACCACATACGTTCCGCCGCCGTCACCGGCGTTGTGCTCATGGATGGTACGGCCCTCCCGGTCGGAGAGATGTATCGGCCAGCATTCAGGCAGTATTTGCAAGAATTTTTAGATTAATTCTTGTGATTTTCAAAATTTATAGTACCTTTGCAGTCCCGTTTTCGGGAATCATTGAGATATGGTGTAATGGTAGCACTACAGATTCTGGCTCTGTCAGTGAGGGTTCGAGTCCTTCTATCTCAACAAATTTTGGCGGGGTAGCTCAGCTGGTTAGAGCGTCGGATTCATAATCCGGAGGTCGTGGGATCGTGACCCACTCCCGCTACCACACCAAAAGACATAAGTAAGCGGCCGGTACGAAGCCATTACGCCCAAAACAACTCACTATATGCTTCCGGCGCACTTCGATGCGGCGGTTTACTTTTTTTATAAAGGGCACTCATGACGCACGATGGCCATAGCGACGACCGGTATCTCGGGTTCACATTCGAAACCGAGAAGGCCATTCGTGTGCTCACGGACCTTCGTGATCTTGGCTATGACCATGTGTCCATCAGACAGATGCTTGTTTTTGCCCTTTCGAAGATTGAGCACCGCCAGGAGAAACTGGAGAAGATGAAGCACCTGCTTGAGGTGCGAGAATCTATCAGCGTGTCTGGTCTGGCAACAGCCCTGGGCGTAACCCGTCAAACCATATACAACTGGAGAGATGCAGGTTGTTTCTTTCTTGTTCCGTTCCATAGGTGGAGTGGAACATGCGGAACGGATGGAACGTTTTTGAGTAGAGGGATTTTCTGTGCAAAGAAGACCACCGATGAATCGCTGTTATATGAGCCGTTTGTGAGCCCTTTGCTGAAAGAAAATAATTAACTGAAATTCAGCCGATTATCAAAAAAACCACACGTGTTAGACCGTGTTAGTCAGTGGGATTTGAGCCCTTTGTGAGCCCTTTGATAACATAGTACGTACCTTTACCGGTGGTGCCTTTCAACTCCAGATACCTTGTCAAGGACGAGAGTAATCTGGTGGCTGTCGGCTTGCTCACCTTTGCCAACTCTTGAACATCGGAATTTGTCACTCGGCCGGTTTTTAGAGCATGATTAACGACCAGGATGCCGCGTTCATCCACTCCCGCCTCTTTGAGTTGGGCTACAGGACTGTTGAAGAACGTAACCATTAAACCTCCAAAGGAAGTATCGAAAACAGGAGGCAGTAGTTTTTCTGCAATGGCACCATTGACAATCTTCCCGATGCCGCGTCCCCAGGCTTCAACCTCGCCGCAGCGGAAGAAGGCATTGGCGATAGCCGGATTGAAGGCACGGGACGGGTGTTTCTTCAGCAGGTTGTCAACAGTCCAGGATTCCGGAAGCGATCCAGGGTTCCAGAAAACGATACGATCCGGGTAAACGCTTATCTGAATGGGGATTTGCTCCGAATAATCCTTGTGTGAAACGCTATTAAGGATGCATTCCCTAAGAGGATCTTCCGGGAATGTGGGACTCTCCACGCGCTGCAGGCCTTCATACGAAATCATGTAGTTCATGTACTTCGTGGTAAGAAGGTCAAAGGCGCGGTCCACCTGCTGGATTAGACTGCCGTGAATCTCATCCTGGAAGAGAAGGTCTGAATCTGTCTTGAAGAAACCTATCTTGATGAAGGCACCAGGGAAAAGTTTCTCCGGCTTCGGGTGGAACATCAGGACACCGGCACGTGTGATCTGCCCGTCCACCATCATATCAAGAGAAGAGAGGAACTCGGCCAGGCCATCTGCCAGGACATCGGCATCCATCCTCTTTTTCTTGATACCGCTTTCCTTGAAGTCTTTGATAGACTCTGCGCTGAGGTCTTCCGGTTTCACGGAAGGAACAGGTACATTGCACCAACGGACACCGATTCTATCAAGGAGGAATTTGCTGAGGGCGGAGCCTTTCAGTTCCTGTTTGGTGCTGCCGGAACGGTAGTGATACTGGCCTTTGTAGTTCACCGGGTAAGGATACGGCTCAACTATCATTTCGATGTATTCCTTGTCACCCTCACGGTGAAGGTTGACATCGACCATAATACCCAGAACGTCGCGTACCTTGTTCGGCAGATCCTCCATCAGCTTGTCAGCATCGTCCAGCCCTACCACATCATGAGGCGGATCATCTTCCAATCCAAGGAAGATGCGACCGCCATTAGCGTTGGCAAAGCCGCAAATCCACTTGAGGTATTCGTCTTTCCAGATCTTCTTGTATTCTATGTTCTGACTTTCGTCCATACATATTCGTTTAATCATAGCAAAGATAATGATTTCAGTTCGATTCGTCAAAAGAGTTTTGGCGTATCGGGGTGTGTCGGCTGTATCGGGTGCGACACAGGCGATACGGGCGATACACAGTGTCTGAGGTAGGCCCTCACTAATCCTCCATTGTCCATAATAATTGGAAATCTCCATAAATGATAGTATATTTGCAAAGACCATCTCGATAGCACGTGAACAGATTAAAAGAATTCTATTCCAATATGCTCAAGCCTTATAAGCCGAGTTCTCCTTCGGATGGACAACGCAAAAGGTATTTTACGAGCACGTTTCTAAATGACGGTAGATCAGTTACTGTCACATTAGAATTCGATGGCGGAGATGCGAATTCCCTTAACAATAATTGCCGTCTTTTAAGATATTGGGCTGGCATTTATTATGGTATAATATCCGATAAAGAAGATATCCTAACAGAGCATGAGATTGAAAGTATTAAACAACGCTTCAAACAAGATTGGCAGTCCAGACATCAAATGAGCGTTGTTCATTGTTTAGATAATCTATTTTTGCCGCCAGATGATAGTTCGCAATCAGAAAAATGGGTATTTTGGATTCGTGTAAGAGAAGAGGAAGGGATTAGTGAAGCAATAATAGGAATAGACTCCATCAAGTCTGCTCTTATAAAACTTGGATTTAAAGAACAATAATATAGATTTGCTTATGAATAAGTGTATCGCCACATCATGTTTGGTCTTTTTGATGGCCACTTCTGCTTCTTTTGCTCAGATTGATAAAGGGAAAACAGATTTGCAAAAAGCGAATCTTAAGGGGAATGTCTCAACTGTCATTGAGTCAAAGCGTACGGAGGAGGAAAAATGGGGAGAAATTCAGGTTAACTTGGAAACGATCCAGATTGATTACTATGATGAAAATGGTTATAGGACTCTTTCTGCTGTGCAACCATGGAATAATGATGCCGTCATTTTGAGAAAATTCAATCGAGATGAGAAAGGGAAACTGCTGAGAGTTGATTATTACAAATACGATGGCTCAATTAATGACCGCAACTACACATTCAATCAAAAAGCTGGGCATGAACTGTATGAATATGATGCCAACGACAACCTTAAATCAATCACATTCGAAAATACAAATGTGGATTATAGGTACACTTTTTCATTTTTTGTTGAATACTACTATAACGAACGACCCGAAATAGATGTGCGCCGTTTATATGGCTTTTACAAATTAATTTTCAGATACAACAGCCCGAAGAATTACACAGTAATAGCATGTGACAAAGATGGAAATACACTAAAAAGAGCCATTGTTTCGGAAAACGGGAGGAAACTTGATAACGATTTGGGAATATGTGCCTTGGATCAATTTGGCAGGATGACATCACGCGGTGGCGCTATTGTTGCCAACAATGGTGCGATGTCTTATTCCTATTTCTATGGGTACAATAAGCAGGGTGATTTGGTCTTGGAAAGTAGTAAAGAGGAAGGTATTAAACAAGTTGATATCGCTCCCTGGTTAGCGGGACAGTATAAATACACTGGAGATACGGTCTATGAGTACTCATATGACTCTGACAATAACTGGACTGTAAAAAAAGTATTCAAAACGCGTTCGTGGGGATTAGATGAAGAATATTCAGAGGCGAGAGCTCGTAGTATTGAATATGGCAATTTCCAGACATTTGATATTCCTGAATCACAGCCAGAAGATAATCGCGTTTTCTCCGGAGCCGAAAAAAGACAATTAGATGACATTCAATTGTTGATCAAGAATGAGTCTTACAAAGATGCATTCCTAATGTGTTACTATTTTATTACCGACCCCGAAAACTCAAACATAGCTAAATCCGAAGCATGCTATTTTGCGGGGTTATGCTGCACGCATATCAGTAGCTCGGACGGACTTAACTCCAGAATGTGGGTGGCAACAGATTTTTTGGAGCTCTCAATTAAGATTGATCCAACCTTAACTAAGGCGCAAGAGTTGCTTAAACAGGTTAAGACACAATATCCGACTTCTTCGGATGCTTTCATGTATGACTTAAAGGAAGGAGATTCATATAACTGCAACTTAGATGGTACCACCATTGAAACCACGGTTAGGCTGAAATAATCTCTAGCGCTCACCTCGGTGAGCGTTTTTTTGTGCATTTCGCCGCCATCAACTTTTACCTTGCCAAGATTTGCAAATGCACGCGGGAGCAGTTATTTTTGCCACCATGGAAAAGAGAAATGACATAGTAATCTATCAGTCCGAAGACGGGCTGGTGAAAATGGAGGCCATGGTAGACCCTGCCGGGGAGACCATTTGGGCTACACAAAAGGCAATTGCGGCTTTGTTTGGCGTAACTACTGCAGCCATCAATCAGCATTTGAAGAACATTTTTGCTGAAGGTGAACTCAAAGAAGAGGCAACTATTAAGAAAAACTTAATAGATCGAAAGGAGGATAGCAGGAATGTATCACGTAATGTCCTTATGTATAATTTGGACGCGCTTCTTCTTGTGGGGAGTGACACGTGTTATATCAATCCGAGAGGATGCCCATTAGCTCTGTGTTGAACCAAATGAATTCCTTGCCGACCTTATCCTTGCTGAGCATTCCGAGAGATTCCAATTCCGTCAAATACTTCTTTGCCGTATTGATGCTTTTAATTTTATCCGAAAGCAGGTTCTTCGGCCTGATGTAGGGCTGCTCAAACAATTTTGGAATGTCCATTCTGGCTACCGCAAGCCTGTTTTCCAGCATGATTTCGCGTGTTTTTTCCATCAGGGCTTTTATACGCAAAATCTTGTCCGTGGTATATTCTGCGGTTTGCGAAACCGCCTCCAGCATATACATGATCCAAGGTTTCCAAAGCATGGTTCCTGTTATGCCATTGAGCCTATTGTAATACTCATCTTTATTCTGGAGTATATAGGCGCTGAGATACAGGATAGGCAAATCCAGCAGGTTTTTTTGTTTCAGATACAGCAGGCAGAGAACTCTTCCGGTTCGGCCGTTACCATCCCTGAATGGGTGTATGGCCTCGAACTGATAGTGAGACATTGCCATTTTCAGGAGCGGATCAATGGGGTACTTTTCATCATCATTCAAGAAATCAAGCAATTCTGCCATTTTTTTCTCCACCACACCTTTACCTCTTGGCGGCGTGTAAACGGTTTCGGCCACCAGAGACCCCCAGCCTCTTTTTTTTATTACAACTTCTGCCTGATACGGGCGGATCCCATCATGGGAACGTTTAATCTCGCGGTAAACGTCTATTATGGTTCCGAGAGTCATGGACTTGTTGGCCACTATGTCTTGATACCCCTTCCAAAGAGCCTCCCTATAGTGTAGAATCTCTTTGGCGGGACCTTCCATATAATCGTCTTCCTGATATGACAAAGAACGGTAGAGTTCGTCATCAGTGGTGAATATATTCTCTATGGCACTACTGGCCTTAGCCTCGCGGAGAGCTATGGTGTTGACAAATATTGATTGGTTGGGAAGCGTAGATGCCAATCCTTTTAATTCTGCCAGACGCCGGCTGGCCAGCGTAAGCTTGTCAACAAGATCTTTGTCTTGATACAGGGCTGTTGCCGGGGGTAGAGGTGGCAGTTGATTGTAAGGTATGTTACGGTCGTATGCGTCCATTTTTTGACGAGTATTCGTTCAAGTGTCAAAAATAGCAAAATTTTGACAGAAACAAAAGAATCTGTCAAAAAAACAATCTCCACTTTTACATAACGGCCTGAATATGGCGCAAACGGGTTTTCACAACAAGAGATGCAAACTCCGTACGGGTGGCGTCATCCCATTAATTTCGTATCTATTCTTATGGAAGCCGTTGCACTGCCTTTTAGAAATTAGCATGTCATTCTGAACGAAGTGAAGAATCTGTAATAAATTGATTCACAAATAGATTCTTCGCTGGCGCTCAGAATGACAGTAAAACTAAATTCGAATTTACCTGTGTCATTAAAAACCTACCCCAAGATGGAGCCCGAGTGTATTAGTTGATATGGTGGGGCCAAGGAAAAGGTGGACATTCCGCCAGAAACGCAGGCGGATGCCGGGTTGCCAAGTGGCGGCAAACTCTATGTCTCCGGGACTTTCATCAACCCGTTCTATCTTTTCTCCTGTCTGCGTATTTGTCCAGTATTTGCCGTCAACTTTGTAAATGTACCCTGCGCCCACGGCAAAATCGCTGTAGAGGGCCACGACATCTTTCTTCCCAAGGTGGAAGTATCTTCGCATATACAGTCCCCCCGATACGGAATAGATGTCAGCCGGGGCTGCATCGATGTAGGTTTTACCTTGCCAAACCATAAGGCCCAACGCGCGTTTGTCGTCGATCCTTACGCCACCGGTGATTGCAGGGCCTTCCGTAACGAATCCAGCATATAGACGTGCCGTGAACTCCGGTTTCCATGCCTTGCGCCCTTCGGCCGAAAAAGCGTATTTCCACCCTTCTGCCCAGATTTTCATGTCATCGGCCATAGTCTGTGCCGATGCGGTGAGCCCGATTAACAGGGCCAATTCAATCATCAAAAAGCGTTTCATACAGGTAGAATCCATATCTTCCGTAATCTTGCATCACGAAATCCCTATTTATCTAAAGCCGTTTCCGATTTCACGGTCAAGGGTGGCACTAAATGGCCGCCATATCCCTTCCCAACTGGCGAATAGTGTCCAGAATCTGTTCCGTGCGCTGAATAGATGGTTTCTTGATTCCGTAGATATAGCGGGAAAGAAGGCTCTTGTTGATGCCGATGGGGCGGGCCACCTCTGAAACATTCAGCTGAGGGAACTTATGGAACACCTCTGCAATAGGATTGTTGGTGTCAGGCTCAGCCGTAACAAAGAAGCTGCTGATGTGGATGTCTTCGTCGATGTCATCCCATCGAATATCGTCTCCGTCAAGGCCGATCTCATAATGGGCACGCTGTTCAGGGGTGGCTTCCAGCAATAGAGGAAACGCCTCCAGCGGTCTACTGTAGGTGTTTCCCTTGTCGGTCAGGATGTAAATCCGACCTTCTTCGAACCACAGTTTTACGATAGCTTCCATAACATTAGTCCTCGTCAAAGTACTGTTTCCAAGCCTCTATCATGTTGCAAATATGGGGATAAATTTTTATACCTCCAAGATGTAGAGCCGACAAAATAGAGTTGAGATTTCTCTCAACCCTTTTCCACTAGCTTCTACTCATAATTTCCTCTGTTCAGGCACCTGGTAGCATAGGTGTTTATCGAAGAAGGAGTCCTATGCTCTTGGATGTGCTGCATTTGGATTTCGGGGAAAAAATCATTATCTTTGACAGTTGTATTTCGATAGGGGAATGTTCTTTGCTCCTTCATATCGGTTCCTGAGGGCTCTTCCTTTCAATAGGGGGGGGGGTATTTAACTTATTGTAATACAAATATTTGCTATTTATGTCGGTGCTTCCAAGGCGGAAGTGCCGGGCTTTTTGCGTATCTACTATCAAATCAATAAACAATGATTACACAGACAAAAGAGCAGTACATCTCGCCGGCGTGCGAGGGACTGGAACTGAAACCGGAAGGCGTGATTGCCGCAAGCGCCCCGGAGTATGAAGATGGCGGTCTTTTGAACTAAACGAAAGGAGGACATCAAGATGAAAAAATTGAACAACATCCTTCTGGCAGGGCTGGCGCTGGTGGCGGCGGCCTCCTGCAACAAAACCGATACTCCTGCCGCACAGCCGGAGGAGAATCCCGGCGTGCCCATGACACTGACGGCCACTATCTGCGCTCCTGAAACCAAGCTGACCATGAACGAGGACGGCAATGTCCTGAAATCCACCTGGGACGCCAGCGAGAAGATTTCCGTGATTACCTACACGGAATCCGGATCCTCCGCACGGGTGCAGACCATCGACACCTTTACATACTCCGGTACCGCCGGACAGAAAAGCGTAGACTTCACCGGCACGTTCACGGGCGATGCCGCCAACAACATCTGGGTGGTCTATCCCGCGCTGGAGTATGATTCCGTAAAAGGAGACTACCGCTCCGCCTCCGGCTTGCTATACGGCGTGAAGAAGGAGAGTGACGGCGGTAATCATGAAATTTATGTCAACTATTGGGGGGGAAGATACACCCAGACCGCCAATGCCGATCCTTCCTTCCTGGTGGACAACCTGCTCACGGGCACCGGCACGGTGTCGGGATCGGCCCTTACCGTGGACCTGAAGCCGGCCTTCAGCGTGCTGAAGATGACGCTCACCATGCCTGCGGCAGCCGACGGGGGAACGGTTTATGGTGTAGAGGTTACTACAACAGGTGGTCGTATTTTCAGAGATGCAGGATCTAGCTCTTGGACGAATATCCCAGAACTTACTTATGGAAGTATCGTTACTAGTGGTAGGATAGCCCTGAATGGATCGACCGGCATTGCTGTCCCTGCAGACCGCAAACTGGTGTGCTATATGCCGATTTTGCCCCGTGGTTCTTTCGGTGCGGGAGGCATTACCTCCATCCAGGTTGATGTGAGCAAAACCTATACTTCTTCGGGTATATATTGGGGCGGCGCATACACTGCTACCAAGACCCTCACAGCCGATCCGGCCATCCCGGCCGAAGCCGGCAAGATGTACCGCCTGGAGCTCAGCTTCGACTAATCGCTGTCCTTCCGTAATGTACTCAAAGGGCTGCCCGCACTCCCTGCCGGCAGCCCTTTGCCGTCCACTACCCTTTTAAACAATCTTCTATGCAAGATAACACTGTTTCCCCGGTGCTCAATGCTCTCAACTGCAACAGATGGTCACAGATGTTTTTGATAGGATATAGGATGAAAGAACACTTTTACTCATCATATGCTTCCGGCGCACTTCGATGCGGCGGTTTTTTTGTGTCCGGACGCGAAGAGACGGCCCCGGAAAGGGGATGCGTTTTGCAAAGAAGCCAAAAAATTGATATTTTTGTGAGTTAAAGATACAAGAGTATGGCCAGTCTGTTCAATTTCGGGTTCTTCGGGAACCAGCCGCACAGAGTTTTCAACTATAAACCACGGTATTACGACCCCGAGGAAGAAAAACGCCGCCAAATGTTCGGAGACGTGGACGGCACAAACGAGAAGGCGCGCGAAGAAGGCACATATGTGCCCGGCAGCAGCCTGCGCGGGGCGTTCCGCAACGGCAACTACATGAAAACACGCTCGTCCATGGGAACGGCTCATACCATAATCACCATAGTGACGCTGGTCCTGATAGTGGTAGTGCTCATATTCATTGCAAAATTCTTTGAATTACTGTAAATGGAACTAAGGATTCTGCCCAAAAATATCGCCGACATGATAGCGGCGGGAGAGGTGGTGCAGCGCCCCGCGTCGGTGGTTAAGGAGCTGATGGAGAACGCTGTGGATGCCGGGGCTTCCGATATTAAGGTTGCAGTGACGGATGCCGGCCGCACGCTCATCCAGGTAATAGACAACGGATGCGGCATGAGCGCGGACGACGCCGTCCTCTGCTTCGAGCGCCATGCAACGTCAAAACTGGAAAGCGCCGAAGACCTGCATCACATACTCACGTTCGGCTTCAGAGGAGAAGCCTTGGCGTCAATTGCAGCTGTAGCCCAGGTTACCCTGCGCAGCCGCCGTACAGAAGACGAGGCCGGCGTGGAGGTGCAGATGTCGGCATCGGAGAACAAGGGCACGAAGGAAGTTTCCTGCCCGGTGGGCACAAACATAATGGTGCGGGACCTTTTCTACAACATCCCCGCAAGACGCAAATTCCTTAAAAGCGACAACGTCGAGCTCCGGCACATCGTGGAAGAATTCCAGAGGGTGGCGCTCACACGGCCCGAAATAGCCTTCTCACTCACCCACAACGGCAAGGAAATCCACGTTGTAAAGCCCTCCAAGAGCTTCAAATTCCGCATACAGGACCTTCTGGGCACGGCCCTCACCGGTGAACTCACAGACATAAAGGCAACTACGTCCATAGCTTCGCTTAACGGGTATATCGGCCTGCCGGAAAACGCCCGCAAAACGCTTGGAAACCAGTTTTTCTTTGTCAATGGCCGATACTTCCGCAGTCCCATGCTGCACAAGGCCGTGATGAAGGCATACGAGAACCACATCCCCGAGGGCGTAACGCCGTCTTATTTCATCTATCTTGATGTTGACCCCTCCAGCGTAGACGTCAATATTCATCCCACCAAGGCCGAAATCAAATTCGAGGAGGACCAGATTCTCTATCAGACGGTGTTTGCGGCCGTGAAGGAAGCGCTGGGCAGAAACGCCATAGCCGGAAGCATAGAGTTCGACAATCCTGAGGCGGTGGAAATGCCGGTAGTGGGTCCACGGTTCCAGGAATACAGGCCCACTGAGACCCCGGCCATGAACGTGGACTGGGATTACAATCCGTTTGAGAGCGAGACTCCCCGGGAAAAAGTGCCCCAGTACGACACGGCAAAATACGTAGATAAAAACCTCAATTACGGCGCCCTGTTCGAGGACAGGATGCTGCCGTCGGCCCAAATTCTGCTCGTTCAGGGAAAATACATCCTCACGCACAGCGCAAGCGGCGTCATGGCAGTGAACGTGCGCCGCGCGCAGGAGCGCATCCTTGCCGACCGTTTCCTCAAAGCGCTTGGCGCCAATGCACACGTGAGCCAGGAAGCGCTTTTCCCCGTGCAGGTGAACGTGGGTGTGGAAGGCTGCCTCATCATTGAAGAAAAGCAGGAGCTTCTGCGCAGCTTAGGCTTCGACATCGCACCCTTCGGCAAGGACACCGTGGTCATTTCCGGCGTTCCGGAAGGCTGCAGCGCAGATGCATCGGCCGTGCAGTCGATGATGGCCGATATCCTCCTTATCCTTCACGACGAGGCCGCCTCACTTCCCGGCGTCATGGAGCAGAGAATGGCGCAGAAAATGGCAGTGCTCACAGCATACAACTCATCCAAAATCACTTCCACCATCGAGGCACAGCGCCTTGTGGACACCCTCCTGCAGTGCGATAACCCGGAATTCACGGCATCGGGGAAGCGAATCATTTCCATCATCCCGGTGGAAGAAATTGAAAAAAGATTCTAAATGGCAAACCAGAACGGATTTCTACAAAATATACCCGTAGTAACGCGGAACCTCCTGTATGTGAACGTAATAATGTTCATAGCCACCCTTATAAACCCCACGTTTATGAAAGGGACGTTTGCGATGGCGTTTCCGCTGTCCCAGGACTTCCGCTGGTGGCAGGTGATAACCCACATGTTTATGCACGACGGCTTCTGGCACATCCTGTTCAACATGTACTCCCTCGTCATGTTCGGCATGGTGGTGGAAAGGGTACTGGGCACAAAGAAATTCATCATCTTCTACCTGGTGACGGGCTTTGGCGCCGTGCTCCTGCATACGGGCGTCGAATTCCTTGAAGTTCAGAAGCTTATTGCCGATTATCCGGGATATTCGGCCCAGTCCATATACAACAGTATTCCCCATGTTCTGGGCGCTTCGGGTGCAGTTTACGGCGTGCTGGTAGCGTTTGCCATGCTTTATCCGCAGGCAAAGCTCACCCTCATTTTCCCGCCCGTTACACTGGACGCCAAGTGGTGGGTCATCATATTTATCGGCATTGAACTCATTACCGGCATAACGGGCACCCAGATGGGCGTGGCGCATTTTGCACACCTTGGCGGCGCACTATTCGGCTGGCTGCTCATAAAATACTGGCGGGCAAAGCGTGAGATTTATTGATGGATAAAGAGAAGAAAAAGCGGAACTGGCTGTCAAGGCTTTCGTTCGGCAGCATTTCGCTGCTGGCGGCGGCGTTACTGCTGCTTGCCTATGTCTCTGTCATCATCGATCCCGCCAAGGCGTGGTTCTTCACGCTCTTCGGCCTGCTGTATCCGTTGGTGCTCATCGCTACGCTGGTGCTTTTTGTCTGGTCCCTTTTCCGCCGTTCAAGCATGCGGGGGCTGCTGCTTGTGGCGCTTCTTCCATCGCTCTTATTTGCAGGCCGATACTTCCAGCCCCGCCACGGCGCCCCTGAGGGAGAACCTACGCTCAAGGTGGTTTCCTATAATGTGGGCCTCTTTGCGCACGGCGAAGGCTTTTCCGACCGCCTTTCCGTAGCCGATTCCGCCGCCGCCTACCTTCGCCGGCAGGACGCCGACATCATCTGCCTCCAGGAATTCTACCTGCCGTCATCGGAGAACATGGACAAGTGGCTTTCCCGTCAATTTCCCGGCTATAAGGCCGATTATTATGTACTTACGGGAAAAAGCGGCCATGCAGGGAACCTTACCCTGAGCAGGCGCAAGGTGCTGGACCGCGGAAAGGAGGTCTTTGAGAAATCCACCAACATGGCCCTTTGGACAGACGTGCGGCTGGACAGCTCTTCGCTCCGCATATTCAACTGCCACTTTGAGAGTTACAATATTTCCCTGAGCGGTCTTGTGAAGGTCATACGAAACGATGTCTTTCTGGAAGAGACCGGCCTTAAGATGCGGCGGGCGCTGCGCGAAAGGCCGCGCCAGGTGGCGCACGTGCTTGAAAGCGTGGAAAAGGCCCCCGTACGCTCCGTAGTACTTGGAGACTTCAACGACAATCCCCTGTCTTACACTTATTTCAGGCTCCTGAGGGGCCGGAAGGACGGCTTCACGCAAGCCGGGCACGGCTTTGGCGCCACGTACCGCAGCCTTTGGCCCTTGCTGAGGCTTGACTACATTCTGTGCCCGAGGGAGCTTAAAGCCGTGTCATATACCGTAGGAAACGTCAAATACTCAGACCATTATCCAGTTATCGCCACTTATTATGAAACCGGAAGAGATACTAAATAGCGCGCTTGAAACGCTGCGCGCTGGCGGCACCGTCCTCTATCCCACGGACACGGTGTGGGGCCTTGGCTGCGATGCCACAAACCCTTCGGCTGTCGCACGCATCTTCGAGATAAAGCAGCGGGAAGACTCCAAGTCGTTAGTCCTCCTTGCCAGCGACCTTGACATGGTGGCAAGGTACGTGAAGCAGATTCCCTCCATCGCCATAGACCTTGTAGAGGTAAACGACGCCCCCATGACCATCATCTATCCCGGCGCGGTGGCAGGGTCGCCGGACGGCCCCGCAAACAAGTGGCACCTTGCCTGGAACACCGTTGCCGCCGACGGCTCAGTGGGCATCAGGATTCCCATGGCCGATTGGTGCAAACAGCTGGTTTTCAAGCTTGGACGGCCGCTGGTGAGTACATCGGCCAATATCTCCGGCGAGCCCACTCCGCAGCGGTTTTCAGACATCCCTGCCGCCATAAAGGACGCCGTTGACTTTGTCGTTCCCCCGTCCGTGGATACCGCTTCCACCGGCCGCGCCTCGCAGATCATCAAGCTGAGCCTTGACGGGCAAGTGGAAGTTATAAGAAAGTAGTTATGGCAAATACAAAGACAAAAACGCTGTGGTTTTGCTCCAACTGCGGCAACGAATATTCAAAATGGATGGGCCGATGCCCTGCCTGCGGCGAGTGGAACACCATGGTGGAGAAGGAAGTTGTGACGGGAAAGGCTGCTCCAATGGCTTCCCTGCAGGGTGCGGGCCGCAAGCCGATGCCCCTCAAGGACGTGTCTTCCACGCAGGAAGACCGTATTTCACTGGGATCAAAGGAAGTGGACCGACTGCTTGGCGGCGGCATCGTCAAAGGGTCGCTGGTACTTATGGGCGGCGAACCGGGAATCGGCAAAAGTACGCTTTCCCTGCAACTGCCCCTGAGGCAGCCGTCGCTGAAAACGCTGTACGTGACGGGCGAAGAGAGCGTGAAGCAGGTCAAGATGAGGGCCGACCGTCTTGGCGGCGATGCTTCCGGTTGCCTCATCCTCAGCGAGACGGACATGTCGGCCATCCTCAAGGAGGCCGAAGAAGCGGCGCCGGACCTTATGATAGTGGACTCCGTGCAGACCATGTTCTGCCAGCACATAGACTCTACGGCCGGCAGCGTGAGCCAGATAAAAGAGGTGGCTGCGCAGCTGCTTCGATTTGCCAAATCGACGGGCGTACCGGTGATTCTCATAGGACATATAACAAAGGAAGGTACCATTGCCGGGCCAAAGATCCTGGAGCACATTGTGGATGTGGTGCTGCAGTTCGAGGGCGAAAACCGTGGTGCATATCGCGTTCTCAGAAGCATCAAGAACCGTTTTGGCTCTACCAGCGAACTTGCAGTGTTCGAGATGACGGGCACCGGCCTCCGCGAGGTGGAAAACCCTTCCGAGATGCTCATCCCCATGCACGAGGCGGGGCTAAGCGGCACCGCCATCGCCGCCATGCTGGACGGAAACAGGCCGTTCCTCTTCGAGGTGCAGGCGCTGGTTTCGTCGGCAGTGTACGGCACGGCTCAGCGCAGCGCAACAGGCTTTGACGTGCGTCGCCTCAACATGCTGCTGGCGGTGCTGGAGCGTCGCGCAGGCTTCAAACTGGGCCAGAAGGACGTTTTCCTCAACATGGCCGGCGGCCTGCGCATCACAGACCCGGCATGCGACCTTGCCGTTGTTGCCGCAATCCTCTCATCTACATTCGATTATCCCCTTCCGCAGGATATTTGCTTCGCAGGGGAAGTGGGCCTTTCCGGAGAAATCCGCCCCGTAGGCCAGGCCGCCCGCCGCGCCGTGGAAGCCGCCAGGGTTGGTTTCAAACGCATCTACGTGAGCTCCTACACCCATTTTGACGAGAAACCCCAGGGCATTGAGGTGGTTAAGGTGGCCGATATCCCCGCCCTCGTCCGCTCCCTATTCAAGTAGGGATTTCGGCAGGAGGGGCACTTTGCAACCCGGTTGCAGAAAAGATGGGGTACTTTTGCATCGAGAAACAGAATTAGCATTATGATACACGAAGACCACCATCATCACGAGGAGCACGAGTACTGTGAGCACTGCCACCACGACCATGAGCATGAACACAGTCACCACGAGCATCATCATCATCACGACGAAGATGAGAGCCCGAAGGGCCGGATTATAAAGATTGCCGTTGCGGCGGTGCTGCTCATCGTCGCCGTAATAATAGAGAAAAAGACCGACTGGGCCACATGGCAGTACCTTCTGCTGTTCCTGGTACCATACCTTGTGGTGGGCTGGGATACTCTAAAGGAAGCGGCCGAGGGCCTCTTCCACGGGGAAGCGCTGAGCGAGGACTTCCTAATGAGCGTGGCTACCATCGGCGCGCTGGTTATCGGCTTCCTGCCAAATGCACAGACACAGTTCCCGGAGGCCGTTTTTGTGATGCTTTTCTTCCAGGTGGGAGAACTTTTCGAGGAACTTGCCGAAGGGCGCTCCCGGAAGTCCATCTCGCACCTTATGGACATTAGGCCCGACACGGCGCGCGTGGAGCGCGACGGAGAGCTGCAAACGGTTCATCCTGAGGATGTTAATTCCGGAGAAATAATCCTTGTACAGCCCGGCGAGAAGGTGCCGATGGACGGCATTGTCATCGAGGGCAAGTCTTCCCTGGACACCGTGGCGCTCACCGGCGAGAGCGTCCCGCGCACCATCCACGAGGGCGACGAAATCCTTTCCGGCTGCGTGAACCTGAGCGGCGTGGTTAAAGTGCGCACCACCAAGGCTTTCGGCGAATCCACTGCATCAAAAATCCTCGACCTTGTGGAGAACGCCGCAGAAAAAAAGTCACGCAGCGAAAGCTTCATCACTCGCTTTGCAAAGGTCTATACTCCCATCGTCGTGGCTCTTGCGGTGCTCATCGCCGTTATTCCCGGCGTCATCACTGGCGAGTGGGCAACGTGGATTTACCGCGGCCTGTTGTTCCTTGTTGTGAGCTGCCCCTGCGCCCTTGTCATCTCCGTCCCGCTCACCTTCTTCGGCGGGCTTGGAGGCGCTTCCCGGAAGGGCATCCTCATCAAGGGTTCCAACCTTATCGATACCCTTTCCAAGGTTAAAACCGTTGTCTTCGACAAGACCGGCACCCTCACCGAGGGCGTTTTCGAAGTAAGCGCCGTGCATCCGGAAGTGATTGACAGCGAGGATCTTCTGCACCTTGCCGCTCACGTTGAACGCCATTCCGTCCATCCCATCGCAACCGCCCTCAGGAACGCATACCCCCGCGAGGCCGATGACTGCACCGTGGAAGGAATCGAGGAAACCGCCGGCCACGGCGTCATCGCCAGAGTGAACGGCAAGCGCGTCGCGGTGGGCAACAGCAAACTGATGGAGGCCGAAGGAGCCGCCTGGCGGCCCTGCCATCACAGCGGCACAATAGTGCACGTTTCCATCGACGGACTCTACGCCGGCCACATAGTGATAAGCGACCGCATAAAGGCCGATGCACAGGAGGCTGTCGCCGCCCTGCGCAGCGTGGGTGTGGGGAAGACCGTCATGCTCACCGGAGACCAGCAGGAGGTTGCAGAGTACGTTGCATCGGCCCTCAATATTGACGAATTCCACTCCGGTCTTCTGCCCGCGAACAAGGTTGCGAAGGTGGAGGAACTCCTGGACGAGGGTACGCTGGCGTTTGTTGGCGACGGCATCAACGACGCGCCCGTGCTCACCCGTGCCGATGTCGGCATCGCCATGGGCGCCCTCGGCAGTGACGCTGCCATCGAAGCCGCCGACGTGGTTCTCATGGACGACAAGCCCGGCAAGGTGGCATCGGCCATCAGGATAGCGCGCCGCACCCTTCGTATCGCCCGCGAGAACATCATCTTCGCCATTGGCATCAAGGTGCTGGTGCTTGTCCTTGCCGCCCTT
>FLNZ01005268.1_pt1 | contig 45211 bp, 36 predicted proteins | sample 1140391 | NCBI WGS metagenome assembly FLNZ01 (sample SAMEA3878171, study PRJEB12797) | bioreactor metagenome | biome: Moose rumen | place: Sweden | collected 2011-10 | reverse complement strand
CTCTCCGGACTCCACCAAGCTGGCTTTCACCCGGGAAAACGACCTCTGGGTGGCCGATATAGCCAGCGGGGCGGAAACCCGGCTCACCTGGGACGGTACCGAGACCGTCTTGAACGGCTATGCCTCCTGGGTGTACTATGAGGAAATCTTCGGCCGTCCTTCCCGCTACCGGGCCTTCTGGTGGAGTCCGGACAGCAGGAAACTGGCTTTCTACCGCTTTGACGACACGGATGTGCCCATGTTCCCCATCTATTCGCCTTTCGGCCAGGACGGGACGCTTCGCCGCACGCATTATCCCAAGGCCGGGGAAAAGAACCCGGAGGTGCGTATCGGTTTTGTTTCCGTAGCAGGCGGGGACATCGTCTGGGCCGACTTCGACCCGCAGGAAGACCAATACTTCGGCACGCCTTTCTGGGGGGCCGACAGCCAGGTTTTCTTTGTCTCCCGGGAACCCCGCATCCAGAATACGCTGGACCTTTATGCGGTGAATCCGGAAGACGGTTCCAAGCGGGCCATCTATCACGAGGAAGTGCCCACCTGGCTGGACTGGATAGAGGGGATGCTCTTCAGCGACAAAGGCCTCTATATGGTCAGGAGCTTCGAAACCCTCTGGCAGCAGATCTACTTCCTGAGCTACGACGGTACGCAGCTCAAAAGGCTCACCGACGGCCCCAACTGGCGCATGAACCTGGTCAAGGCCGATGCCGACGGCACCGTCTATTTCACTGCGGAGCGGGATTCCCACGTGCGGAGCGCCTTGTACAAGGTTTCGCCCAAGGGGGTGATATCGGCCCTTACGGATCCTGCGATGCATGTCCAGGGCGTGTCCTTCGCCCCGGACAGCCGGCATTTCGTAGCCCTCACCTCCAACCTCCAGACCCCGCCGCGGCTGGCAGTTTACGATACCCGGAAGCCTGAGAAGGCCTATACGGTGGCATCGGCCCAGAGGCCGGAAGGTACTGTGGGTGAGCTGGTTTCCATCACGGTGGACGGTCTGGAGCTTCCGGGCGTCATCTATTATCCGGAGGGCTTCGACCCCACCCGCAAGTATCCGGTGCATGTGGATATTTACGGAGGGCCGGACACGCCCCTGGTGTACGACCGCTGGGTGGCGCCTTCACGTTACGGCTGGTATTCGGAGCAGGGGATTATAGAGCTCATTGCCGACTGCAGGGCCGCCGGGCACAACGGCCGCGCCGGGACGGACGCCATTTACAAGCGGCTGGGAACGGTGGAGGTGGACGATTTCGTGGAGTGGGCCAAGTGGCTGCAGTCGCTGCCCTATGTGCAGGCCGACAAGATTGGGGTGGAGGGCTTCAGCTTCGGCGGCACCATGACCACCCTTCTGGTTACTACTGCTTCGGAGTACTATCATTACGGCATTGCCGGAGGCGGCGTGTACGACTGGGCGCTGTACGACACCCATTATACGGAGCGCTTCATGTCCACTCCCCAGGACAATCCGGAAGGATATGCCGCTACCCGGGTTGTGGACCGCGCGGCCCCGTATCCTGCCAAGGTGGGGGAGGCCGACGGCTCCGTCATGCTCAAGCTCACCCACGGAACCGGCGACGACAACGTCCACTTCCAGAACACTTTGCAGCTGATAGACGCGCTGCATCGCCAGAATGCCAGCTTCGATTTCATGATTTATCCGGACGGGATGCACGGCTATCGCGGCTATCAGGGGCAGCACTTCAATACCGCCAACCAGGATTTCTGGCTCCGCTACCTCAAGGGAGAATCCGCCCATGCAGAGTGATTACCTTTGGGACCCGCTCCGGCGCAAGAGTGTAAGGAATACGCCTGAGGAGCAGGTGCGGCAGTGGTTCATCTCCGTGCTGCACGAGGGGATGGGCGTGCCCGAGCACATGATGGGCTCCGAAGTGGCCTTCTCGCACAAGGGGAAGGATTACAGGGCCGACATAGTGGTGTACGACAAAACGGCCAGCCCCGTGATGCTGGTGGAATGCAAACGGCCGGAAGTGGCGCTGGACCAGGAGGTGGCAGACCAAGCCATCCGTTATTGCAACGAATTGGACGTGAAATATATAACCATTACAAACGGAGGAAAGACCTTCATTTTTGAACGAACCGCCGAGGGCTGGAAATTCATGGAAAAGGCCCCGTTGTGGGAGGAGATGACAAGAATATGACCGGGGGAGAACCCAATCAGGCAGTGACCATAGCGGAAGGCTATCTGTCACATCCGGTGTTCAGGCTGGTGGGCCAGACGGCCCGCGAACTGGACGTAAGGGCTTTTGTTATAGGAGGATATGTAAGGGACTGCTTTCTGGGCAGGCCCAACAAGGATATCGATATTGTGGTGGAAGGCCGGCCGGGCCTGCCTGCTCCCGGCATTGCGCTGGCCGAGGCGGTGGCCGGAAAATGCCACAGCAAAGTGAGCGTTTTCAAGAACTTCGGGACAGCCATGCTCCGCTACCATGGGATGGAAGTGGAGTTCGTGGGGGCCAGGAAGGAGTCTTACCAGCGGGATTCCAGAAAGCCGATAGTGGAAGACGGCACCCTGGAGGAGGACCAGCTCCGGCGGGACTTTACCATCAATGCCATGGCCTTCAGCCTGCAGGAAGAGGATTACGGAGCCCTGGTGGATCCTTTCGGGGGCATCCGGGACCTGGCGGCCGGCATCATCCGTACGCCGATGGAGCCGGAGCAAACCTATTCCGACGATCCGCTCCGGATGCTCCGGGCCATCCGTTTCTCCGCTCAGCTGAGTACGCCGGAACAGGCTTTCACCATTGTGCCGGAGTCCCTTTCGGCCATGCGGAAGATGGCCGGCCGGCTGGGAATCCTTTCCCGGGAAAGGATTGTGGAGGAACTGAACAAAATGCTGCTGTCGGCACGTCCTTCCCTGGCTTTCCAGCTCATGGAAGATACGGGCCTGCTAAGAGAATTCCTGCCGGAGCTCAGCCGCTTGAAGGGCGTGGAAACCGTTGATGGAAAGGGACATAAAGAGAATTTTACCCATACCCTCCAGGTGGTGGACAATGTGGCTGCCTTTGAGACGGAAGCCATTGCCGAAGGCCGCCTGCAGGACTATGACGCAGAGGGGAACGGAACCCCGCGGACGGCGCCCAACGTGTGGCTCCGCTGGGCGGCGCTCCTGCACGATATCGGCAAGCCCGCCACCAAGCGCTACGTTCCCGGGCAGGGCTGGACTTTCCATGGGCACGAGGTGGTGGGGGGCCGCATGGTGCCCAAGATTTTCACGGCCCTCAAGATGCCCCTGAACGAGAAGATGAAATATGTCCAGAAGCTGGTGGGGCTGCACCTGAGGCCCATCGCCCTGGTGGACGACGAGGTGACGGACAGCGCCACGCGCCGGCTTTTGTTCGACGCGGGAAACGACATAGAAGACCTGATGCTCCTGTGCAATGCCGACATAACCTCCAAGAACCCCGCCAAGGTGGCCCGCCTGAGGCGCAACTTCGAGCTGGTGAAGGAGAAGATGGCGGAGGTGGAGGCTAAGGACTATCTCCGCAACTGGAAGAATCCCATTTCCGGAGACTATGTGATGGAACTGTTCGGGATTGGGCCCTGCAATACCATCGGCCAGCTGAAGGAAATGGTGAAAAACGCCATCCTGGACGGCGTAATCCCTTACGAGTTCGAGGCGGCCGACGCCTACATGCGGGAACGCGCGGCGGAGTTGGGGCTGTTCCCGGTTTCGGATAAGAAGCAATAAGGCCTTGATTGAGCGTTACATGGCATATCTGAGGGATGTCCGGCGATACTCTTCCCGGACCCTCGCGCTGTACCGGAAGGCTTTGGCCGATTTTGACGCATTCTGCCATGCCGACGGCAACGACTCCCCCCTGCAGGAGAACCTGATCCCTTCCCGCATCCGGGAATACGAGGCTTTCCTGATAGAGAAGGGCCTGAAAGCCAGGACGGTGCATCTGCAGATGAGCGCCCTCAGCGGGTTCTGCAATTATCTGGTGAAAGAGGGGACCCTGCAGTCCAATCCGGTGCGGAACGTCCGGCGCCCCAAAATGGAAAAGCGCCTTCCGGAGTACTATACGGAACGTTCCATGGAAGCTTATCTGGAGGAAACCAGTGCCGATGCGGGTGAGGATACGCTCAATCTGCTCCTTCAGCTGGGGCCTGGGGACAAAACTGCGGTGGAGCTCTACAAGCGGCGGCTCCGGCGGCTTATCCTCTCCCTCCTGTACGCCACGGGCATCCGCAGGGCCGAGTTAATCGGCCTTCAAATAGGGAATGTGGATTTTGCCCGGCAAACCCTCAGGGTCAGGGGGAAGGGGGACAAAATGAGAGAAATTCCCCTCATTATTTCGATAAGTCAGGAAATTTCCTTATATTTACAAGCAGCTAGTTCATTCAGTGGTGGGCCCAGAGCTTCCTCGGAGCCGCTCCTTGTAACGGAAAAAGGGCGCCCCCTTTATCCGGAATACATAGACAGGGCGGTCAAGGCGGAACTCAAGGGCCGGGACGGCATCACCGGGAGGAAATCCCCCCATGTGCTCAGGCATTCCCTGGCAACAGCCTTGTTGGAAGAAGGGGCCGACCTGAACGCCATCAAAGAGATGCTGGGCCACAAGAGCCTCGCCGCAACGGAGGTCTATACCCACAACTCGATTGAACGGCTGAAGGCACAATACATTAACGCCCATCCAAGGGCAAAAAACACAGACAGTCATGATTAACGTCAAGTCCCTTAAATTCGATGCAGACGAGAAACTGCTGGATTTCATCGAGAAGAAAGTAGGAAAAGTAGAGAAGTTCTTCGACAATCTGGGTGATATCGATGTAACACTGTCCCTGCTTCCGGACGCGGAAAACAAGTGCGTGAAGCTCCAGACCCGTTTTCCCGGAGAGGATATGATTATTGAGCGGCAGGCCCGCACCTTCGAGGAGGCCGTCACGGATGCGGCCGATGCCCTGAAGGAAAGAATTGTCCGTGCCAAGGAAAAGAAGTTCTCCAAATAAGTGGCCGGAAAGTCCTATATAGAGACGGACCGCCAGGTCCGCAATATTCTTGAAGATGTCCGCAGCGGCATCTTCAAGTCTGTTTATCTGCTCATGGGGGAAGAGCCCTATTATCCGGACCTGGTTTGCGACGCCATCCTGGAGAACTGCCTCCAGGAATGGGAGAAGGACTTCAACGAAACCGTCTGTTTCGGGGCCGATGTATCTCCGGAAAGCGTAATCACGGCCGCCCGGCGCTATCCCATGATGGCGGATCGGCAGCTGGTGGTGGTGAAGGAAGCCCAGCAGATGAAAGGCCTGGAAGAGCTGGCGCTCTATTGCCAGCAGCCCCTGGAGAGCACCGTGCTGGTAATCCTGATGCGGGGGGTGCAGGCCGACAAAAGGAAGGCCCTGTACAAGAGCGTACTCAAGAATGGAGTGGTGGTGGAATCCGCTCCGCTCCGGGACTACGAGATGGTGCAGTGGATCCAGCAGTATTACGAAGGCAGGGGGCTCCGGATTCATCCGGAGGCTGCCGTTCTGCTGGCCGAATCCGTAGGGACGGATTTGGGGAAGATAGCCGTGGAAACGGAGAAAATGCTCAAGAACCTGCCGGAGGGGGTGGAGGAGGTCTCCGTGGAAGACGTGGAGAAGAACGTGGGGGTGAGCCGCCAGTTCAGCATCTTCGAACTCACCAAATGCCTCAGTTACAGGGACAACGTAAAGGCCCTGAAGATAGCGGCCCGTTTGGGGGAGGCTCCCCGTTTTGCCCTTCCCATGGCCGTGGCGCCGCTTTTCACCCACTTCTACAGGGTCCTTAAATACCATGCCCTGCTGGCCAAGGGACGGCCGGCCCCGGGTGAAGCGGCCAAGCTCCTGGGCGTGAATCCTTACTTCCTCAAGGAATACGACGCTGCCGTCAGGAACTATCCCCTGGAACGCTGCCAGCGGGTAATCTCCGTCCTGGCCGAATACGACTACAAGGGCAAGGGCGGGGATGCCGGAGATGCCTCCCCGGCCGACCTTTTGGTGGAGATGATTACCAAAATTTTAAGTTTTTGATAAGTTTTTATTGCAATTCAATAAATTATTTCTAAATTTGCGGGCACAAAACTTAATAAGATGAATATAATCGAAGTCAGAAACGTAACCAAGACCTTTGGCGAGAAAGTGGCGCTGGATCAGGTGTCACTGGATATTCCGGAGGGGAAGATCTTCGGCCTGCTGGGGCCCAACGGCGCCGGAAAGTCCACCCTCATCCGGATTATCAACCGGATTACCATCGCCACGGACGGGCAAATCCTGTTCAAGGGGCATCCCATTTCGGAGGAGGACGTTTCCCACATTGGCTACCTGCCGGAGGAGCGCGGCCTGTACCGTAAAATGAAAGTGGGGGACCAGGCCATGTACCTGGCCCAGCTCAAAGGGATGAGCGCTTCGGACGCCGCTGCGGAGCTCAAGAAATGGTTTGTCCGCTTCGGCATCCAGGACTGGTGGAACAAGAAGGTGGAAGAGCTCTCCAAGGGCATGGCCCAGAAGGTGCAGTTCATCACCACGGTGGTGCACAAACCCTCGCTCATGATCCTGGACGAGCCTTTCTCCGGTTTCGACCCGGTGAATGCCGACCTGATCCGCAAGGAGATTCTCCGCCTGAAGGAGGAGGGCGCCACCGTCATCCTCTCCACCCACAACATGGAGTCCGTGGAGGAACTCTGCGACGAAATTGCGCTCATCAACAAGGCCAGGCTGGTCGTGACCGGCCCCACCGACGAAATCCGCCGGCAGCACGGGGAAGACAACGTAGAGCTGGAATACACGGAAGACCTGGTGCGCAAGACCCAGGTGGTCCCGCGGGACCAGTTGAACGCCCGCCTGCGGGAGCTGATGGACCGGGACGTCCGCATCAACTCGTTCCGCGAACTGGTTCCGCGCATGAACGACATTTTCATCAAACTGGTAACGGAGGAGGAATAGGCTATGAATTTCAAGAAATTAGGCATCATCATCCAGCGCGAGTATCTGAACAAGGTCAAGAAGAAAAGTTTCCTCCTTACCACCTTCGGCGTACCCGTCCTGTTCGCCGCCATGTACGTGGTGCTCATCCTCATCATGGTCAAGGCCAAGGAAGACGCCAAAACGGTGGCCGTCATAGACGCCTCCGGCATTGTCATGCCCGTGCTGGAAGACACGGAAACCATCCATTTCGTGGAATTTACAGACATATCGGCCGACTCTCTCAAGAACCACCTTTCGGACTACGGCGCCAACATCCTGCTCAGTATCAGCCCGCTGGACACGGCGGCCCGGACGGTCACGGCCAACACTTATGCGGAGAAGCCCATGGGAGTGGAAACCTCGGAGCTGCTGGAGAGCCGCATCAACAAGGCGGTGGAGGCCTACAGGATAGCGTCCTACGGCATAGAAGGGCTGGATCAGATTATGCAGGAAGTCCATTCCAATGTGCGCCTGACTTCCTATACGGTGGACGAGTCCGGCAAGGAATCCATCTCGCAGTCGGAGGTTTACATGATCATATCCATGGTGCTGGGCATGGCCCTGTACATGTTTATAGTCATCTTCAGCGGCATGGTCATGAACTCGGTCATCGAGGAGAAGAGCTCCCGCGTGGTAGAGGTGCTGGTCTCGTCCGTGAAAGCCACGGAGCTCATGATGGGCAAAATCATCGGCGTAGCCCTGGTGGCCCTCACCCAGTTCCTGCTGTGGATAGTCCTTACGGGGGTGATCGTGGGCGTCGTGGGGGGCGTCGTGGGCTTCGACAAGATCATGGACAACCCCGACATGCAGCAGGTCACCCAGATGGCCTCCACGCCGGGCATGGACCTGGATATGACGGACTTGCAGGCCCTCTCGGACACCACCTCCACGGGAGAAGGCCCCACCGGCCTCCAGGCCGTGGTGGGCACCCTCGGCTCGCTCAACTACGGCCAGATTGTCCTGTCCTTCCTGCTCTACTTCATCTTCGGCTACCTGCTGTACGCCTCGCTCTTCGCGGCCATCGGCTCCGCGGTGGAAAATGAGGCCGATACGCAGCAGCTCCAGATTCCGGTGACCATCCCGCTGCTGCTGGGTTTCTTCCTCGCGTTCTACGCGTTCCGGGCGCCGGAGAGCAGCGTGGTGTTCTGGGGGTCCATGATTCCCTTCACTTCGCCCATCGTCATGCTGGCCCGGCTGCCCTTCGGGGTCCCGATGTGGGAACTCGTCGTCTCCATCGTGCTGCTGGTGGCCACCTTCGTGCTCTGCGCCTGGGCTTCGGCCAAAATCTATAAGGTGGGCATTCTCATGTACGGCAAGAAATCTACTTTTAAAGATCTTTGGAAATGGCTGAAAACGAACTGAAAAGGTATTTGAAATACCTGGGCGTTCTGCTAATCGTCCTGGGGGCTCTCTTCGCGGTGAAGGCGGCTACTGCTCCGCGGGAGCCTTCCTTCAGCTGGAAGCCCGTAAGCATGGACGGACACCGTTCCGGCGCCCTTTGCGTGACGCAGGAGAATGTGGATTATGCGCTGGGTACTTTCCGTGATGATGAGTATGAGGCTCCCAGCGGCCGGGTTTATGCGCTGGATACCCCTATTGCAAAGGCTGCTGCCACCCTTATGGAGGTGCAGCCCGGCATGGCTTACCTGAAGGAAGTCATCGGGCACTCGGCCCGCATGATGGACAATACCCGGAATATTCCGGATATTCCGCTGGGGAATCTGGTTGCCGACGCCCTCCGGGAGCAGGCCTCGATTTATTACCAGGTGCCGGTGGATTTCGCCATCTGCAATTACGGGGGTATCCGCGTCCCCATGCCGGAAGGGGCTGTCACCCTGGACGACATCTCCTCCATGTTCCCCTTCAAAAACTACATGTGCCTTGCCCAGGTCAAGGGAGAGAACCTCACCCGCCTGTTGGAACAGCTGGCCGGAACGGACGCCTTCCAGCCCATCAGCGGGGCCACGGTGAAGGTTAAGGCGCACCAGCTCCAGGAGGCCCTGGTGGGCGGGGAGCCCATCGACCCCCGGAAAGTGTACAGGGTGGCCACCATCGACTTCCTCCTGGACGGGGGAGACCAGATTAGGATTGGTGCCCTGGCCCAGGACGTCAAACTGTCCCGGGTACTTCTGCAAGACGTGATGCTGAATTATATCCGCGGCTGCGAGGCACAAGGGAAAGTGATAGATTCCCAGGCCGACGGACGCGTTGTCATGGAGGACTAAGTTATGGCAAAGACAGACAATATCATCAAGAGCGTCCTGATTGTCCTGGGATGCCTGGTGCTGGGCCTATGCATAGGAATGGGCGTCAAGGCCGCAAAACGGACGCATCATGCGCTAACCATCCTGCATTCCAACGATACCCACAGCCAGATGGAACCGGTCCGTTCCGGTCCCGATGCCGGACGGGGCGGGCTGCTGGAACGGGCCGCCTATATAGACAGCGTCTGCCGGGCCGACGGACCGGAGAATGTGCTGCTCCTCCATGCAGGGGACTTCTGTCAGGGCACCACATATTTCTCCGAGTTCAAGGGGAAGGTGGAGGTGGAGGCGCTCAACGCCATTCACTACGACGCGGTTACGTTGGGCAACCATGAGTTCGACAACGGCCTGGAGGCCCTTGGGGAGCTGCTTTCCGGCGTAGAAAGCCCTGTTGTGGTGTGCAACTTCGACTTCTCTCCCTTTGAGGCGGGCAAGTACATCAAGCCTTATGTGATTGTAGAGAAAGCCGGGCTCAAGATAGGGATCATCGGGGTTGTGTGCAGCCTGAAGTCCATGGTGTCCGGAGAAACGGCCGACCGGCTTCCGGAACTGGACATGATTCCCACCGTCCAGCAGTATGCCGACCTGCTCCGGCCGCAGTGCGACCTGGTGATAGCCCTTACCCATATCGGCTATACGGGGCACAATCCCGGTGACATTACGGACCCGAAGCTCTGCGCTGCAACCCGGAACATAGACCTGTTTGTGGGCGGCCACTCCCATACTTACCTGCCGGAAACCGCCTGGGAAAAGAACTTGGACGGCAAGGAGATTCCCATTGTCACCAGCTACTGGCGCGGCGCCTACGTAGGGGAAATGCACTATAAGGATTAACCTACCAAGGCTCGCCGTAGTCTTCTTCCTCATTGTCCCGCACCAGTTGCAGGATTTCTTCCCCGTAGCGTTTCAGCAACCCTGGGCCGAAGCCAGGAACCGCCAGCAGATCCTCTTCAGTGGAAGGGGCTTCGTCGGCCAGGGCCAGCAGGACACGCTGATGAAGGATGTAATAAGAGGGAACGTTCAGCGCTTTGGCCTTTTCCCTCCGCCAATCCACAAGGGCCTGTTCCAGCAGCGGATGCAGCCCAATGTAGTCGGCCCGCGGGTCGTCGGCTGCCAGGGAAAGGAAGCGTGCAGCCTGGCGGATATTCTCTCCCGAATGACAGAAGGCATAGGATAACTCCCGGTACAGCCCATCCTCCCATTCCATGGGGGGATGGCGTTTTTTTACGTCCGGAAAATCGTAGTCTGAATGAAAGCGGATGTGGCCGCTTTCGTCTACCTGGATTTGAATCAACTGTTTCATGGTTTCTTTGTTTGTGCCCCACGCGGGGCGGGTTCCAGACAAAGGACGGGAAGAAGATCCGTGTTCGCAAACTGAGAAACGTTTATTTTCAAAAAGCGGATTGCAGGGGACTGAGCGCCTGTTTTCTCTGCAAATTATTCCGGCGGAACCGCTCAAAAAACTTTTCCGGGACAAAAAAACAGCCCCGCAGCAGGCTGCAGGGCAGGATGAGGCCGAAAAAGCGATACGGCAAAACAGGCTACAGGATGTTCAGGGACTGTTCGCGGATTTTTTCCAGTTCGTCTTTCATGCGCACCACCAGCTGCTGGATCAGAGCATGGTTGGCCTTGGAACCGGTGGTGTTGATTTCCCGCCCCATTTCCTGGATGATGAAGCCCAGCTTCTTGCCGGGGTGGGGTTCCGAATCTATCACGTCCATGAAGTACTTGCAGTGCTGTCTCAGGCGCACCTTCTCCTCGTTGATGTCGTACTTCTCCAGATAGAAGACCAGTTCCTGCTCGAAACGGGAAGGATCCACCTTGGCCCCCAGCTCCTGCAAAGCTTTTGTGAGTTTCTCCCGGACGGTATCAATCCGTTCCCCTTCAAATGCTTCCACCTGGTTGTATAGTTCCAGGATGCCTTTCACGCGGGAGCTTACGTCGGCATACAGGGCGGCTCCTTCGTGGGAGCGGTACGTGCAAACCTGCCCGAGGGCGTCGTCCAGGGCCTTTTCCACTACGGGCCAGTTTTCTTCCGTGATCACCTCCGCCTTCCGGGTGTCGCTCACTTCCGGGAGGTGCAGGATGGCGGCGAGCAGTTCCGTGTTGTGCCCGCCCTCCTCCGGGCCGAAAGCCGGAAGGGAGTTCCTGATGTCGGCCACCTGTTGGAAATAGGCCCTGATCGCCTCTGCGTTGAGGGGTTTCCCGGCTTCCGCCGCGTTGGGCTCGTAATTCAGGTATAGGTCTATGGTGCCGCGGACCAGGACTTCGGCCAGTTTTTTTCTTACCATGAGGTCCTTGTCTTTGGGCAGCAGGGAACTCTTGATATTGATGTCGGCGCTTTTCCCGTTGAGGGAACGGATCTCCACCGTGATTTTTCCTCCGGTAATCTGGGCTTCGGCTTTTCCGTAGCCGGTCATGGATTGGATCATACTTGCAATTTTGGTGTACAAAGATAGTGAATGTCGGCCGATAATCCGATAATTTTATTATTTTTGCATCTTATAAAAGCCGAACTTTATGAAACCTTTTTATCTTCTCCCCGTCGTCATTCTTGTGGCCGCAGCCTGCGGCTCCACCAAACCAGCAGGTGATCTGAAGCAGGACCGTGCCATAGAGGTTGGGTACGGAACGGCGGTGCAACGGAATGTCACTTCGTCGGTTTCGGTGGTGGATGTGGCCGAAAAGGGTAAGGTGAACACCTACCGGGATATCTATGAGATGATCCGGGGGAAATGCCCCGGTGTACAGGTGCTCGGGAACCGCATCCTCATCCGCGGGGTGAACTCCATCAATTCCAGTACGGATCCGCTCTTCGTGGTGGACGGTTCGCCGGTAAACAGCATAGACAACATCAATCCCAACGACGTAAAGAGCATCAGCGTGCTCAAGGACTCGGCCGCCGCCATCTACGGCAGCAGGGGCGCCAACGGGGTCATCCTCATTACGCTCAAATAATTTTGACCAAGGTAAAACAAAGTGCTATGATTGTAAAGTCTTTTTTGCTTAAGCGGGAAACTGTAGACCAGATTGCCGCCCTCTGTGACCGGGAAACTGTGGCTGTGGTGCGGCCGGAGAAGCAGATAGAGAACATTTTTCGGGAAGCTGTCCGGAAGACCATCCGGGAAAAGAAATCGGCGTCGGAGGAAATCAGGCAGGTGCGCTTGTACTTCGAGTCGCTTTCCGGCTCGGAGGCCTTTCGGGAAAAGGCCACCCAAATCATAGACTCCATATCGGCCTACCTGAAGGAAGGCATGTATGTGATGGCATCGCAAACCGCCATCCAGGATTATGTGCTGGCCCGCTGTGCCCGGCTGTGCGCCGAAGCGGTGAACGACCGGGTGGGCGGAACGCTCATAGACGGAACGGAACTCATGATCTGCCACGAAGATGCCAAGGGCGTCCAGCATTTCGACTGGCCGGCCTCGCAGCGCCAGATCGAGACCCGTATTCCGGCCGAAGGCCCCGTGGTCGTCCCCGGCGGTTACGGAAGGCTGGATTCCGGCTATGTGGTACGGGTAGGGAAGGATGGGGCCCATCTGATGGCAGCTCTCATGGGCGCCACCCTCAAGGCCTCCAGCATTGTTTTCTTTATCGAAGGGAAGGGCATCGACGGCATTCCCGCCCTGACTTACGACGAAGCCGCGCACTTCTGTGCGTCGGACAGGGCTCCGTTCGCCTCCAGTGCCATCTGGCCCGCCAAACGCGGAGAGATTCCCATCCTGATCCTGGACATCCAGGACCACACCTTCGAGGGAACCATCATTTCCACGGGATCGTCCCACAAGCGGGAAGTCATCTGGGACAAGGACCTTACCCTGGTCACCGTGTATGGCACAGGCCTGCTGGGCCGTGTGGGCATGTCGTCGTCCATCTTCTCCAGCCTGGCGGCGGCGGGGGTGAACGTCCGCTTCATCGCGCAGACTTCATCCGAATACAGCATCAGCTTCGCCGTCCGTTCGGCCGACAAAGAGCGCACGCAGGAGGCCCTGGGCCGTCTTTTCGAAGACAATCCGCTACTCCCGCTGGACGACGTGGTGGTCCTGAACAAGGAAGTGGGAATTGTAACGGTGTTCGGCAGCCGGATGCGCAACCTTCCGGGTACGTCCGGAAAGGTGTTCGGCGCCCTGGGAGAAGCCGGCATCAACATCATCGCATCGGCCCAGGGCGGGGAAGAGCTGAGCATTTCCCTGGTCCTGGAAGAGGCCGACGTGGAGAAGGCCGTGCAGCTGCTGGGCTAGCGTTTCTCCCTTGTATATACTTTGAACCGCCAGGTGATGCCCATGTCCAGGGTGTTCACCGTGTCATGGTTGTCCCGGAAGTAAGCGAGGTGGATTCTCAGGTTCTCGTTCCCCAGCGGGAAGTACTCTATGCCGGCGCCTCCGTAGAAGTAGTCGTTCCCGGCCAGGAGGGTGAGGTCGTATGAAATGCCGTCGGCATCGATGTTGGCCGCATCGTTCCGTTCATATCCCACTTTGGTGCACAGGTTCCATTTGCCCAGTGTGAGGATGGCTTTCCCAATGAGCGACCAGTCTGTGAAGAAGAACTGCTTCTGTTGGAAAGAGGCCCGGTTGATGTAGTCTACATCCACCACCAGCGCCCCGAAGCTGAACTTGTTGCCCAGGGCTATATAGTTCATTTTCCGGCGCAGTTCGTCCTCTACATAGTTGTAGCTCCAGGTGGTGTGCCAGATCCGGCCAATCTGGCCGTTCCAGTACAGGTTGTAGGAATAGGCGTTCTGCGAGACGGGGGAGATGGGGGAGGGAATGAACTGGATGGAAATGTTCTGTTTGGGCGCGGGCGAATAGGTGGCGCTGATGCCGAAGGCGTAGTATTGGAACAGGTTGTTGGTGAAGGCGCCGTAATAATAGACGTCGATGGGGGCGGAATCTATCTCGTAGCCGCCGATGAGGATGGGGTGTTTCCCGAAGGTGAAGGACCAGCGGGGAGTGGCTTGCCACTTGAGCCAGAGGAAGTCCGTGGCGTTGAAGGGATTCTGGTCGTCTATCTTCTTGTTGAGCCGCTGCCGCACCCGGAAGGAGATGTTGTCGGTAAGCTGGCCGATGATATGGAGGTTGAAGTAGTCGCCCTGGAAATGGGAGTCGTAAACCCCTTCGCGGGTTTCCTGGTGGAAGGTCCCCCGGGCGTCTACGGAAACTTCATCTACGTGGGTAGACTGCGCTTGAAGAAAGCCCGCTCCCAAAAGAATGGCGAAGCATGTGGTTACTATTCGTTTCATGCTTACAAAAATAAGGAATTTCTTCCGAAATCCCTTATAATAGTAAGTTCTTTTGGTTGTTTACTTAATGATTCCTTCTTCCTTGAAGACCTTGGTGAGGGCTTCCACGGCGCGGTCTACCTGCTTGCGGGTGTGCGTGGCCATGAGGGAGAAGCGGATAAGGGTGTCCTGGGGGGCGCATGCCGGCGGAATGACGGAGTTGATGAACACGCCCTCGTCGAAGGCCCGCTTGGTTACGATGAAGGTTTTCTCCAGGTCGCGCACATACAGCGGGATAATGGGGCTTTCGGTTTCCCCGATCTCGAAGCCGGCCTCCCTGAAGCGGCGCAGGGCGTAATTGGTCACGTCCCAGAGTTTGGTGATGCGCTCGGGCTCCTGTTGGATGATGTGGAGGGCCTCCATGGCCGATGCGGTGGCGGCCGGCGTGTCCGAAGCCTGGAAAATGTAGGTGCGTGCCGTATGGCGGAGGTAGTTGATGATAACCTTGTCTGCGGCGACGAATCCACCGATGGCGGCCAGGCTCTTGGAGAAGGTTCCCATGATGAGGTCTATCTCGTTCGTGAGGCCGAAGTGATTGCAAACTCCGCGGCCCTGCTTGCCGAACACGCCTATGCCGTGGGCCTCGTCCACCATGATAACCACATTGTCGTACTTATGCTTGAGCTCCACGATTTCCGGCAGCTTGGCCAGGTCTCCTTCCATGGAGAACACCCCGTCCACCACGATGAGCTTGACGGCATTCTTGGGGCAGCGCTTGAGGCAGCGCTCCAGGTCCTTCATGTCGTTGTGCTTGTAATGCAGGGCCTTGGCGAAGGAAAGGCGCCGGCCGTCCACGATGGAGGCATGGTCCCGGTCGTCGCAGATGATGAAGTCGTTCCTGGTAAGCAGTTGGGGGATGACCCCGCTGTTCACCGTGAAGCCGGTAGAGAAACACAGGGCCTCGTCCTTTCCCACGAATTCGGCCAGCTCTTTCTCCAGCTGCACGTGGATGTCCAGGGTGCCGTTGAGAAAACGCGAACCGGCGCAGCCGGAACCGTATTTTTCCATGGCGGCGATGCCTGCCTTGATCACCCTTTCGTCTCCGGTGAGGCCGGTATAGGCATTGGACCCGAACATGAGAATCTTGTGCCCGTCCATGGTCACTTCGGTGCCTTGTTTGCTGGTTATCGGGCGGAAATAGGGGTATATCCCCTTCTCTATCATTTTCTGCGGGAGGTCATATTTGGCCAGTCTGGCGTGTAATAGTCCCATTTTCTGCTGGTTTAGTACTTGTCCATAAATAATTGTCGCTGCAAAATTACTAAAAAATTTTTCAATACATCTTCAAATGCCGAAAAATTCGTACCTTTGAATGATTATTATACCCGACTATGGAAGAGAAAAAACTGAATTTCCTGGAAGAAATCATCGAGAAAGACCTGGCCAGCGGCAAAGTGGGCAGTGTTATAACCCGTTTCCCTCCGGAGCCCAACGGCTACCTGCATCTGGGCCATGCCAAGAGCATCTGCCTCAACTTCGGCCTTGCCCAGAAATACGGCGGCAAGACCAACCTCCGCTACGACGATACAAACCCCACCAAGGAAGATACGGAATACGTAGATTCCATCAAGGAAGACATCCAGTGGCTGGGTTTCCAGTGGGACAAGGAGCTCTACGCCTCGGACTATTTCGACCAGCTGTACGAGTGGGCGGAAGACCTCGTCAGGCGGGGCCTAGCCTATGTCGATGACCAGAGCCAGGAAGAAATCCGCCTGAACCGCGGCACCGTGGACAAGCCCGGTACCCCCAGCCCCTGGCGGGACCGTTCCCCGGAAGAGAACCTGCGGCTGTTCCGGGAGATGAAGGCCGGCAAGTATGCCGAAGGGGAGAAAGTGCTCAGGGCCAAGATAGACATGGCGCATCCCAACATGATGTTCCGGGATCCGCTGCTGTACCGCATCAAATTCGCCCATCACCACCGTACCGGCGACAAGTGGTGCATTTACCCCATGTACGACTTCACCCACGGCCAGTGCGACTCCATAGAGCACATCACCCACAGCATCTGTACGCTGGAATTCGACGTGCACAGGCCCCTGTACGACTGGTTCATCCAGACCCTGGGCATTTTCCCCAGCCACCAGTACGAGTTCGCCCGCCTGAACCTCACCTACACGCTCATGAGCAAGCGGAAGCTCCTGGAGCTGGTGCAGAAAGGCCTGGTGAGCGGCTGGGACGACCCCAGGATGCCCACCCTCTGCGGCGTGCGCCGCCGGGGCTATACGGCCCAGGCCCTCCGCCTGTTCTGCGACAAGATTGGCGTCTCCAAGCGGGACCAGCTCATGGATATCCAGCTGCTGGAATGGTGCGTCCGGCAAGACCTCAACGAACGTTCCAACCGCTACATGGTGGTGCAGGACCCCGTGAAACTCACCATCACCAACTGGCCGGAAGGCAAGGTGGAATGGTTCGACTGCCCCCTGAATCCGGCCGCTCCGGAGGGAGAGAGCCGCAGCGTCCCCTTCACCGGGAACCTCCTCATAGACAGGGCCGATTTCATGGAGGACGCCCCCAAGAAGTTCTTCCGGCTAAAACCGGACGGGGAAGTCCGTCTCAAATATACCTATATCGTCAAGTGCAACGAGGTTATCAAGGACGAGAACGGAGAGGTGGTGGAACTGCGGTGCACCTACGACCCTTCCACCGAATACCGTCCCGTCAAGGGAACCATCCACTGGGTTTCGGCCGCCCATGCCCGGGAGCTGGAACTCCGCAATTACGACAGGCTCTTCACCCTGGCCGACATGTCCCAGGTGCCGGAAGACAAGGATTACAAGGACTTCCTGAATCCGGAATCGCTGGTGGTGGGCAAGGGCTATGCCGAACCGGCCCTCCTCTCGGACGCTTCCGGCATTGCCGTCCAGTTCGAGCGTACGGGCTACTACGTGAAGGACAAGGATTCCACGGCGGAGCGTCCGGTCTTCAACAAGACCACGGCCCTGAAAGATTCCTATAAACCGGAATAGATTCTTCGCTTCGCTCAGAATGACAGGCGGCAACATATCGGAAAGCAGCAGAAGGATCGCAAGAAATACGGTCCTTCTATATTTCCGGATGTTCCTGCTGATGGTGGTGGGGCTCATCACCTCCCGGGTGGTGGTGCGGGCCCTGGGGCAGGAAGACTTCGGCATTTACGGCGCCGTGGCGGGCGTAGTGAGCCTGTTTACGGTCCTCACCGGCTCCATGTCGGCCGCCATCAGCCGTTTCATCACTTTCGAACTGGGGAAGGATAACGGCGCGGAACGGCTCCGGAAGGTGTTTTCCACCGCCGTATCCATCGAACTGCTTTTGTCGGCCCTCGTTGTTGTACTGGCGGAACCGCTGGGGCTCTGGTGGATACAGAACAAGATGGTATTGCCGCCGGAGCGGCTTGCGGCGGCCCGCTGGGTGTTCCAGTTCTCGCTCCTTTCCCTGGTCATCCAACTGATCAGCGTTCCCTACAATGCCGACATAATCGCCCGTGAGCGGATGGACGCCTTCGCCTTCATCAGCATCTTCGAGGGGCTGGGAAAGCTGGCCGTAGCATACTGCATTGCTGTATCGGCCTCCGACAAACTGGTCCTGTACGCCGCCCTGCTGGCCCTGGTGAGCCTCCTTACCCGCCTGGCCTACGGCATTTTCTGCCGACGGAATTTCCCGGAAGCTGTTTACAGCTGGAAACTGGACAAGGACCTTTTCGGCCAGATGTTCGCCTTTGCCGGCTGGAACTTTATTGGCTCCGGCTCCGGTATCCTGCGGGACCAGGGCGGAAACCAGCTGCTGAACCTCTTCTTCGGCCCGCTGGCCAATGCTTCCTGGCTGCTGGCCTCGCAAATCAACGGGACCGTCCAGAAGTTTGTCACCAGTTTTACTACGGCCATCAATCCGCAGATTACCAAGTCCTATGCGGCAGGGGAGAAGGAGCACATGCTTTTGCTGGTGTTCAAGGGCTCCCGCATGAGCGTATATCTGCTTGTCCTGGTCATCTGCCCGCTGTTCTACAATGCGGATTTCCTGGTGAATCTGTGGCTGGGCGCCGATGCAGTGCCGCCGGATGCCGTACTCTTTATCCGGCTCATCCTCCTGTATTTGCTGGTGGAGTCGGTTTCCTACACCATGGTCACGGCCATGCTGGCCACCGGCGACATCCGGGATTACCAGATTCTGGTGGGCGGGCTGCAGCTGCTCAACATACCCTTGGCCTGGCTGTGCCTCAAGTTGGGCGGTCCGGCCCAGAGCATTTACTGGGTGGCCATCGGGGTGGCGTTCTGCTGCCTGGCCGCCCGGCTGTACATGCTCCGGAGAATGATTGGCCTTCCCGTTGGCCGTTTCCTGAAGGAAGTGTTCCTGAACGAATTCTATGTGGTGGGCCTTTCCATGGCCCAGGGTTTTTTCCTGTCTCGCCTGCTGCCGCTGGACTGCTGGTGGGGCTTCCTGCTGCACGCGCTGCTCTCTCTCTTGTTCACAGCCCTGGCCGTGCTTTTTGCCGGGCTGAATGCCGATGAAAGGAACCAGTTGAAAACCAGACTGTTGAAAAGATGATTAAGCTTTCCCGGAGAGAAGACTGCTGCGGCTGCTGCGCCTGCGCTGCGGTATGCCCCCACGATGCCATCCGGATGGAGGCCGACGCGATGGGTTTCCGCTATCCCGTGGTGGACGCTTCCCTTTGCGTGGAATGCGGCCTGTGCGAGCACGTCTGCGCTTTCCGGAAGGTACCTGAGCAGGGTGGGGAAGTGGAGGCCGAAGCCATCCGTTTCCCGGAGTTCCTGGACGGGAGTCAGAGCGGCGGACTTTCCTTCGCCTTGATGCGGAAAGCCGTTCAGGAAGGCTATGCCGTTTACGGCGCTGCCCTGGACAGGGATCTGGCGGTGCGTCACCGGAGGGTGGAAAAACCGGAGGAACTGGAGCCGCTCCGTCTCTCCAAATACGTTCAGAGCGATATGGAGGGCATCCCCGCCGCCGTCCTGCAGGATTTGAAAGCGGGCAGGAAGGTGCTCTTTACCGGAACCCCCTGCCAGTGCGCCGGAGTGGGTTCCCTCTGCGCCGCATTCCGGGACCGGCTGCTCCTGGCCGACATAGTGTGCCACGGCGTTCCCGCCCCCGCCGTGTGGAAGGCTTATCTGAAAGAGGAGGCCGCAGGGCAGGGCCAGGCTGTTGCCGGCGCCCTTTTCCGGGACCCCTCCCTGGGCTGGCACGAACATAAGGAGCGGCTGAACTTTTCCGACGGAAGTTCAAAGGTCCAGGACCATTATACCTTCCTTTTCTATCGGCATCTGATGCTCCGGCCAAGCTGTACGGCCTGTCCGTTCGCCAGCCTGCAAAGGCCTTCCGATATCACTATGGCCGATTGCTGGGGGGTGGAAAAAGCCCTGCCGGGATTTGCCGACGACAACCGGGGCTGTTCTCTGCTCCTGGCGGTTACGCCCCGTGGGAAAGCTTTCACGGAGTCATTCCAGGATTCCTGTGAGCGCAGGCCGGTGGAACTTTCGCGGGTCCTGCAGCGGAACATGATTCGGCCCACCCGGGCGTCCCGTTATGCAAAATCCTTTGAAAATGCTTATCTTCGCAAGGGGTTCGGCCATGTGTACAGGCATTATGGCCCGGCCTCGCTGAATTACAGGCTGGACCAGTGGGTCTGGTCGCTGAAAAAACGCTTCGGAAAATGAAACTGGGAATCGTCACCTTCCATGCCGCCTACAATTACGGTGCGGTGCTCCAATGCAGATGCCTCAAAGAGGTGCTGTCCGCCTTGGGGCACGAGGTGCATGTCCTGGACTATCGGCCGAAGTACCTTACGGAGCCGTACCGCATTCTCAAGCCCTATTATTTCAAGAAGCCGCTCCTGGCCGTTTCCCTTCCCTGGCGCCTTCCCGGTGCTTATCGGCGCAACCAGGCGTTCCGCCAATTCGAGGAAACCCTCTCCCTCGTGCCACTTGGGGAAAGCTGTGATGCAGTCATCTTCGGTAGTGACCAAATCTGGAACAGCCGGATATGCAAGGGCCTGGACCCCGTTTTCTTCGGTGCCGTACCGAACTTTGGCCCTGTGAAGAAAATCGCCTATGCCGCCAGTGACGGAAACGCGCCGCTGAACCTTGACGAGGAGATGCTTTTCTGCCGTTACCTGAAAGACTTTTACAGGATAGGCGTAAGGGAGCGGTCCCTTCAGGACAAACTGGCCTCCCATGGGATTCCCGCAACTGTTACCCTGGATCCGGTCCTGCTGGCGGGGCGTCCTGTCCTGGACAAGCTGGCGGGCTACAGCAAGATAGGGGAGCCTTATGTGCTCACTTACGAGGCGGTGGACCATCCCCGCGTGCAGGAACTGGCGCGTGGACTTTCCCGGGAGAGGACCGTCATTGCAGTGGCCCGGGAGCCTTATTCCAAGGGCCGGAACAGCTGCGGACCGGAGGAATTCGTTTCCCTGTTCCGGGATGCGGCGGCGGTGGTGACCACTTCCTTCCACGGCGTGGCCCTGTCTCTGCTGTTCCACAAAGCGTTTTATTATGTGGTCACGGGAACCCGGGCCGACGACCGGATACAGAACCTGCTGCAAGCCCTGGGCCTGGAGGAGAGGATGGTGGCGGAAGGAGCGCCCCTGCCCCCCTCGCGGACAGCTTATTCCCAGGCCGATGCAGTGCTGGAGAAACTTCGCAGCACATCCCTGGACTTTATCAAGGAGGCCTTGCAATGAGTATGGTTAGCGTAATCGTCCCCAGTTACAATCTGGGGCAGTATCTTCCCGAGACGCTGGAGAGCGTCCGGTCCCAAAGCTTTACGGATTGGGAGTGCCTGATTGTGGAAAACGGTTCCACGGACGGCTCCCTGTCCATTGTGAACGAGTATTGTGCCGCCGACCCCCGCTTTGTCCCGGTAGTTTTTCCGGAGAATGTGGGCGTGGCTGCCGCCCGGAACCGGGGCCTGGAGCTCGCGGAGGGCAAGTATATCCTGTTCCTGGATGCCGACGACCTCCTGGCCCCGGACTACATGGAGCAGGCGGTGGCCGCCCTGGAGGCGGATCCGTCCCTCACGGTGGTTTACGGGAAGGCGACTCGCTTCGGCACGGAAACCTCCTGGGATCTTCCTCCTTTTTCCATGGATACAATGCTGGCCAGCAACTGCCTGTACATCAGTTGCTTCTTCAGGAAGGAGATCCTTCGCTGCGCTCAGGATGAAAGGCAGGTGGCCTTCGACCCTTCGTTCACCACCGGCTACGAAGACTGGGATTTCTGGCTCACCCTGCTGGAAAAGGCCGGTGAACCCAAGGTCCTGCAGCTGCCGGGGCTCTGCTTCTATTACCGCACCCGCAAGCGTTCCCGCAACAAGGGTGTGACGGACGAGGCCCTGCAGGAAATCCGCCGGAAGCTGTGGGAAAAGCACAAGGCGCTGTACGCCAAGTATTTCTGCAATCCGCTGGAAACGGTTGAGTATCGGCGTCTGGAACGCTCCTTTGAGAAGGCGTCCCGCTGGTCCCTGGCCTGGAAACTCCGCATTCTCTTCCGGAAATGGTCCGTATGAAGAAGGTCCTGGTCATAGTGGTCGCTTACAACGGCATGCACTGGCTGCAGCGCTGCCTGTCGTCCGTAACGGCCCTTTCGGGCGAAGTCGGGCAGTCTCTTTTCGTCGTGGACAACGACTCCACCGACGGCTCCGCCGACTTCGTTGCCTCGCATTTCCCTCAGGCGCATCTGGTCAGGAGCGCGGAGAACCTGGGATTTACCGGCGGCAACAACCTGGGCTTCCGGTATGCCCTGGATTATGACTACGACTATGTGTACCTTTTGAACCAGGACGCCTGGCTGGCTCCCGGCGCCCTGGAAACCCTCGTCGCCGCTGCGGAGGCGCATCCGGACTTCGCCGTCCTGAGTCCGCTGCAGATGACAGACGGTTACCAGGGCTTCGACGCCCAGTTCGCCAAACTTTACCCCGCCCCCTTCACAGCGGACACCAAATCGGCCGTTTCCGTGCTCGTCGGCACCCAAAATGGGGTTACGGACACCAAATCGGCCGTTTCCGTGCTCGTCGGATCTGCACTGGAGCCGGTACGGGTGAAGCGGATTATGGCGGCGCACTGGCTGGTGCCGGTGGCGGCGCTCCGGAAGATAGGCCCGTTCGCGGAACTGTTCCCTTACTACGGGCAGGACGACGACTGGTGCCACCGCGCGCACTATCACGGGTACAAGGTGGGCGTGGTCCCGGAGGCCCTGGCCGTGCACGACCGGGCGCAGCGGAAAGAGTCCAAGGAGCGGGTCATAGACCGGAATTACCGGGTGGGCTCGCTGGTGCGGCTTTGCGACATCAACCGCCCCCTTTGGGAACGTTTCCTTTTCGTGTGTCTGTTCACGCTGGTGAAGGCCGTAAAGTACCGGAGCCTCCTACCTTTCAAGCACTTCCGTTCTCTCTGCTCCCAGCTTCCTGCCGTCCGCGCCCATCGGCAAGCCTCCCGCTGACCTCTGTTCCTGCCACATTGACAGTAGAATCGGCCGTGATTTCTGCCGGAATGTTTTTTGTTAAATACGCCAAAAAGCATTAACTTTGTAAGTTATAACGTATTTAGTTGCATTATCTATGGCTGTAGCAGACGTATTAAAGAAACTTTTCGGCAGCAAGAGCGACCGCGACATGAAATCCATCCGTCCGGTAGTAGACAAGATTCTTGCGCTGTATCCCGATATCGACAAACTCTCCAACGACGGGCTCCGGGCCCGCAGCGCCGCTGTCCGGGAGCAGATCCTGGCGGTGGAGAAGCCTTTCGAAGACCGCATTGCGGAAATCAAGGAAGAATTGGAAAAGGACATTCCCGTGAGCGAGAAGGAGGCCCTGGCCACCGAGTCCGACAAACTGGTTAAGGACGAAGACGAGGCCATCGAGAAGAAACTGACGGAAGTGCTTCCGGAGGTCTTCGCCATCATGAAGTCCACCGCCCGGCGCTTCGCCCAGAATCCCACCATCGAGGTTACCGCATCCGAGTTCGACAAGAACCTGGCCGCTGCAGGGAAGGATTTCCTGGAAATTGAAGGCGACAAGGCCATCTGGAAGAACCATTGGATGGCCGGCGGCAACGAAGTCACCTGGGACATGGTGCACTACGACGTGCAGCTCATCGGCGGTATCGTGCTCCACCAGGGCAAGATTGCCGAAATGGCCACGGGTGAAGGAAAGACCCTGGTGGCCACCCTGCCGGTGTTCCTGAACGCCCTGGCCGGGAAGGGCGTACACGTGGTTACGGTGAATGACTACCTGTCCAAGCGAGACAGCGAGTGGATGGGCCCGCTCTACCAGTTCCATGGCCTTAGCGTAGACTGTATAGACAAACATCAGCCCAACTCGGACGCCCGCAAGAAGGCTTACGAGTGCGACATTACCTTCGGCACCAACAACGAGTTCGGTTTCGACTACCTGAGGGACAACATGGCCGTGCGCCAGACCGACCTGGTGCAGCGGAAGCACCACTTCGCCATCGTGGACGAGGTGGACTCCGTGCTCATCGACGACGCCCGTACCCCGCTCATCATTTCCGGCCCCATGTCCAAGGCGGCCGGTGACGAGCAGTTCATGGAGTATCGGCCCTATGTGGAAAGCCTGTACAACAAGCAGCGCGCCCTGGTAACCCAGACCCTGAACGAGGCCAAGCGCCTGATTGCCGCCGGAGACGAGAAAGAGGGCGGCAAGCTCCTGTTCCGCTGCCACAAGGGACTGCCCAAGTACCAGCCCCTGATCAAGTTCCTCTCGGAGCCCGGCATGAAGCAGCTGATGCAGAAGACCGAGGCTTTCTACCTGCAGGACAACGAGCGGGAGATGCCTCAGGTGACGGACGATCTTTACTTCGTGATCAACGAGGTCCTCAACTCCGTGGACATGACCGACAAGGGCCACGACGCCCTGGCCGGCAGCGTGAGCGACCCCAACTTCTTCGTGCTCCCGGACATGGGCAGCGCGATTGCCGAAATCACCCACTCCTCCCTTACGGCCCAGGAAAAGGCGGAGAAGAAGGACGCCCTGATGGAGGATTTCTCCCTCAAGAGCGAGCGCGTCCACACCGTGATCCAGCTCCTGAAGGCCTATGCCATGTTCACCAAGGACATCGACTATGTGATCGTGGACAACAAGGTGAAGATCGTGGACGAGAGTACGGGCCGAATCATGGAGGGCCGGCGCTGGAGCGACGGCTTGCACCAGGCCGTGGAAGCCAAGGAGAACGTAAAGGTGGAGGCCGCAACCCAGACCTTTGCGACGGTTACCCTGCAGAACTACTTCCGTATGTACCACAAGCTGGCCGGCATGACCGGTACGGCCGAGACGGAAGCCGGTGAATTCTGGGACATTTACAAGCTGGATGTGGTGGTGATCCCCACCAACCGCCCCGTAATCAGGGACGACCAGGACGATATCATCTACAAGACCAAGAAAGCCAAATACGCCGCCGTCATAGACCGGGTGGTGGAACTCTCCGATGCCGGAAGGCCGGTGCTGGTGGGTACCACGGACGTGGAAACCTCCGAGCTGCTGGCCCGCATGATGCGGATGCGGGGGCTCCATCCCAACGTGCTCAATGCCAAGGAGCACGCCCGTGAGGCCGAAATCGTGGCCCAGGCCGGCCAGAGCGGCAAGGTGACCATTGCCACCAACATGGCGGGCCGTGGTACGGATATCAAGCTGTCGCCGGAGGTGAAGGCGGCCGGCGGCCTGGCCATCATCGGCACGTCCCGTCACGACAGCCGCCGCGTGGACCGTCAGCTCCGCGGCCGTTCCGGCCGTCAGGGAGACCCGGGCAGTTCCTGTTTCTATATCTCGCTGGAAGACGACCTCATGCGCAAGTTCGGCTCCGAGCGCATTGCAGGCGTGGTGGACAAGCTGGGCATGGACGACAACGAGGCCCTGGTGAGCGGCATGCTCTCCAAGAGCATAGAAGGGGCGCAGAAGAAAGTGGAAGAGAACCATTTCGGCTACCGCAAGCGCACCCTGGAATACGACGACGTGATGAACTACCAGAGAGAGGCCATCTACGCCCGCCGGCGCAATGCTCTCTCCGGAGAAAGGATCGAGATCGACGTCCAGAACATGATGCAGGATACGGCCAATATCCTGGCCCAGGAGTCCGAAGGCATGTCGTACGAAGCCTTCGAGGAATTCGTGATAGGAAAGCTCTCCATCGACCTGGGCTTCGATGCCGATTACTTCGGCAACGCCAAGAAAGAGGACATTGCCGATAAACTCACCGCCCACATGCAGGAGGTCTACAACCGCCGTATGGACACCATGATCCAGAAGGTGAACCCCATCATCAAGACCGTGTTCGAGAAGCAGGGGAGCATGTATGAGAACATAGCCATCCCCATCTCGGACGGCAAGCGCCAGCTTACCCTCTCAGTAAACCTCAAGAAGGCCTACGAGAGCGAGAGCCGGGAGATTGCCAAGGCCCTGAGCCGCAACATCATCCTCTACCATATAGACGAGTACTGGAAACAGCACCTCAGGGATATGGACGACCTGCGCCAGAGCGTGCAGAATGCTGCCTATGAGCAGAAGGACCCGCTGGTGGTGTACAAACTGGAGAGCTACAACCTCTTCTCCGAGATGCTGGAGCAGCTGAACGAGGCGGTGCTCACCTTCCTGCTGCGCGCCTTCATCCCGCTCCGTGACGCCAGCGACGCCCGCGAAGCCCGTCCCGCCCAGCAACCTTCCCGGAACATGCAGCAGATGAACCGGGTGGATCCTTCCCAGCTTTCCACCAACGGGGAACAGCGCTCCCGCATGCCCGTGAAGGTGGACAAGAAAGTGGGCCGCAACGACCCTTGCCCCTGCGGCAGCGGCCTCAAGTACAAGAACTGCCACGGCAAAGGCCTGGTCTGATCTCGAATGTCATTCTGAACGAAGTGAAGAATCTATGGCAACAAAAATGGATAATAGTGTAAATGTCAACGATGTAAGCCGCATTTCTGCGGGAACCGTATTCAAAGGGGAAATCCAGTGTCCCGGAGACATCCGGATAGACGGAGGATTCGACGGTAAGATTGTGTCCAAAGGCCGCGTGGTAGTGGGCGAGAAAGCCCAGCTCACCGGGGATGTCGTTTGTACGAACATGGACTTCTGCGGCACCATGAAGGGGAACTTCTATGTGAAGGACACCCTGAACCTGAAGGCCGGCTGCACCGTGGAGGGAGATCTCCACATCAAGCGCCTCCAGGTGGAACTGGGAGCCCGTTTCAACGGCAACTGCCACATGATAGACGATGCGGAGTTCGAAAAACTCACCGGCGCCAAACCCGCTTCCTACCAAGCTGTAACCAAGTAAGCCCTATGAAAAGAACCCTTTTGATTGCTATGCTTGCGGTGGCCCTTGCAGCCTGTTCACGGGAAAAGGCCGGCTGGACAGACCGCGAAGTTCCCGGCAAGGCCCTCGTGGAGTGGCAGTACAGCAAAGACGGCACCGACTGGGAAACCGTCAGTATCCCTCATTCCTATAATGCAAAGGACGGACATTCTCCGGCTTACTACCGCGGAACCGCCCATTACAGGACCACCCTGTCCAAGGCCGACGGCCCCCGCTACCTGCTGTTCGAGGGTGCGGCCCAGAGTGCGCAGGTTTACCTGAACGGAGCGCTGCTCAAGGAGCACAGCGGCGGCTATACTCCCTTCTGGGTGGATATCAGCGGAAAGCTGGACCGGAACAAGAACGAGCTGGAAGTCATCTGCGACAACAGCGAAGTCCTGGACCGGATTCCCCTTACCTCGGACTTCAACAAGAACGGCGGCCTGCACAATCCCGTGTGGCTGCTGGAATGCCCGCCCGTGCACATTTCTCCGGAGGCTTACGGCCTTTACCGCCTGCATGTCTCTCCGCTGGAAGTGTCGGACGAAAAAGCCGATGCCAAGGCGCAGACCCGGATTGTGAACGCTTCCGGAGAGGCTGCCGATGTGGCGGTTAACTGGTCGCTCAAGGCCGCCGACGGCAGCGAAGTGCTCTCCTGGAACCAGACGCTCTCGCTTGAAGCAGGGGCGGAGGCTGATGCAGAGTGGAACTTCACCCTGGACCAACCGCACCTCTGGAGCGGCACCACGGACCCTTATCTGTACACCGTGAGCGTATCGGCCGGAACGGACAAAGCCTCCACGGAGGTGGGCTTCCGCTATTTCCAGCTGGACCGGGTGAAGGGCTTCCAGCTCAACGGAAAGTCTTATCCGCTTCGTGGCGTGGCCATGCACCAGGACAAGGCCGAAAAGGCATCGGCCCTTTGGAAATCGGACTACGATGCCGACTATGAGATAATCAGGGAACTGGGCGCCAACTTCCTCCGCCTGGCCCATTATCCGCACAACGACTACGCCTTCCGCCTCTGCGACCGGATGGGCATCATTGTGCAGACGGAAATTCCGTGGGTGAACAACTGCGGAACGGAGGCTCCGGAAGCCTATTTCCAAAACATTTACCAGCAAATGGAGGAGATGGTGACGTCCCTGTACAACCATCCGTCCATCTGCTTCTGGGGCATGTGGAATGAGCTGGATTCCTGGGGCAACCGTCCCGGGGTACTCCAGGGCGGCCTGGATGCGCAGCGGGTGGTGGAAGAAACGGCGCGCCTGTACGATTTCACCAAGGCGCTGGATCCCTACCGCTTTGTGGGCCTCACCGACGACTCCATGTTCCAGCGGGAAGGCTATACCGAGCTAAAGGCCGATTATTATTCGGAGAACCGTTACCACGGCTGGTATTACAATTACAACAAATTCTGGGGCCTGGCCGATGACATCGAGTGGATCCAGCAGAACATGGGCGTGACGAACCTTTCCGAGTACGGAGTGGGCATCAACCCCTACTGCCATGTCTGGGATCCCATGGACGTGGTGCGGGACCGGTCGGACTCCCTGCACATTGAGGAGTACGGAAACAAGGCCCACGAGGCCTTCGCCCAGCAGATTGCCCAGGCGCCGTACCTGAACTTCACCTCCATCTGGGTGATGTTCGACTTTGCCGTAGCCAACCGCGAGGAAGGTTTCGTAGACAGTGACAACGGGTATCGCTTCTATTATAACAACAGCCGGAAGTACATTAACGACAAGGGAATCGTGACCCGGGACCGCAGCCTGAAGAAGGATGTATTCTATCTCTATAAATCCTGGTGGAACAAGGAGGAAGAAACCGTCCATATCGCCGGCAAGCGCCTGCGCTCCGTCCCTCCGGGCCAGGACCGGATTCTTACGGTCTATTCCAACGCGCCGTCGCTGAATGTCATCTGCAACGGCCAGAAAATCCGCGGATCCAACATTACCGGAGAGCCCACCGGCGTAATCTGGAAATTCCCGGTGCGGATGGGGGATGCAACCACCACCTTCCGCGTGGAGTCGCCCTCAGGTACCTATGACGAGATTACCTGGGAGCCCATCGGCAACATAGACATCCCGGCGTTTTAGCGGAAAGCTATCTTATCTTGGCATCGCAATACCAGCAGCGGAGAATTCCGCTGCTGGTATTGCGGAATTTATGCGGAGCGTGCTCGTTGTTGCAGATGCACTTGGCGTTGGTGCAGCGGAGGGTGGGTTCAAAAACGGGCTTCTCGGTTTCCGGCATGCTGTGGGAAGGATCGTCCTTCCATTCCAACAACTTGGAAATCAGGGCCATCCTCACGAATTTTCCGTTCTCCACCTGGCGGAAGTAGGCCGCTCTGGGGTCGGCATCCACCTCGGTGAGAATCTCGTTCACCCGGGGCAGCGGATGCAGCACCGCCATCTTTTCCTTGGCCAGGGCCATCTTGCCGGCGTCCAGCACGAAGCTGTCTTTCACCCGGTCGAACTCGTCCTGGTCCAGGAAACGCTCCTGCTGGACCCGGGTCATGTACAGCACGTCCAGTTCCGGCATCACCTCTTCCATGGTGTCCACTTCTTTATAGCGGATTCCCAGGCGGTCGCAGACATCCTGTTTGATGTAGTCCGGCAGCTTGAGCTCGTCCGGGGCGATGAGCACCACCTTGATGTCCCGAAAGCGGGAAAGGGCCTTGATGAGGGAGTGCACGGTGCGGCCGAATTTGAGGTCTCCGCAAAAGCCGATGGTGATTCCGTCGATATGCCCCAGTTCCCGTTGGATGGTGAGCAAGTCCGTGAGCGTCTGGGTAGGGTGGCTGTGCGAACCGTCGCCGGCATTGATGATGGGCACCCGGGATACCTCCGAGGCATACAGCTGGGCGCCCTCGATGTGATGCCGCATGGCAATCACATCGGCGAAACAGCCCACGACGCGGACGGTGTCCTGCACGGTTTCCCCTTTGCTCACGGAGCTGCTCTTGGCGTCCGAGAAGCCCAGGACGTTGCCGCCCAGTTCCATCATGGCCGCAGTGAAGCTGAGCCGTGTACGGGTGCTGGGCTCGTAGAATAGCGTGGCCAGTTTCCGGTGTGCCAGGGATTCCTGGTACTGGCTCCGGTTGGCGATAATCTGCTGGGCCAGCGAGATAATCTGGTCCAGTTCCTCTTTGGAGAGGTCCATCGGGTCGATGAGGTGTTTCATGTCTTATTTGTTTATCCAGGTTTCGTCGGAAGGGTTGTCACGGAAGGCCAGGATGCGTCGCTTCCATTCGGGGGCAATCCGGCCCTCTTCCACGGCTACATCCACCAGCGCGTCCAGGTTGCACAGGGAGTGGTTCTCGGTTCCGGCCGCCGCGATGCGCTCCAGCCCGCGTTTCATCCCGTAAGTGAAAATGCTCACGATGCCCAGCACCGTGGCGCCGGCTTCCCGGAGGGCTTCCACCACTTCGAGGGCGCTTCCGCCGGTGGAGATCAGGTCTTCCACCACCACTACGCGGGTGCCGGGCTCCAGCTTCCCTTCAATGCGGTTGGCGCGGCCGTGCGACTTGGCTTCTCCCCGCACATAGCCCATGGGAAGGCCCAGCAGGGTGGCTGTAATGGCGGCGTGGGCAATGCCGGCGGTGGAAGTGCCCATGAGCATTTCGCAGTCCGGGTAATACTGCCGCACCAGTTCGGCCAGGCCGTTCTCCACTTTCTTCCGCACCTTGGGGGCCGACAAAATAAGGCGGTTGTCACAGTAGATGGGGCTCTTGATGCCGCTGGCCCAGGTAAAGGGTTCCTGGGGCCTCAGGAAAACGGCCCCGATGGAGAGGAGTTCGTGTGCGATTCTGCGTTCCATATCGTTATACAAATTCTTTCAGACAGCGAAGATAAGCCTCCACGGGGTCCGGGGCCGCGGTGACGGGCCTTCCCACCACAATGCAGTCCGAGCCCAGCTCCCGGGCGCGGGCGGGCGTGGTGATCCGCACCTGGTCGTCGGCCGCCGCATCGGCAAAACGGATGCCGGGCGTCACGGTCAAGAAATCCTTTCCGCAGGCCTGCTTTACCGGCGCCGCTTCCAGGGGAGAGCAGACTACCCCGTCCAGGCCGGCCTTTTGGGCGTTGGCGGCATAGCGGGCGATGGTTTCGTTCATGGAAGGGCCAATCAGGAGGTCCCGGTGCAGGGCCTCTTCCGAGGTGGAGGTAAGCTGGGTGACGGCTATCAGGAGCGGCCGGCTTCCGTCCGGGCGGGTAAGGCCCTCGAGGGCGGCCTCCATCATAGCCACCGTCCCGGCGGCGTGCACGTTCACCATGTCCACGTCCAGGGCCGACAGCACGCGCATGGCCTTTTTGACGGTATTGGGGATGTCGTGAAGCTTCAGGTCCAGGAAAATGCGGTGCCCGCGGGCCTTGATTTCCCTTACAATGTCCGGCCCGGCCCCATAGAAGAGTTCCATGCCAATCTTGACGAAGGGCAGGCGCTCCGTCCCGCGGAAGCGGTCCAGGAAGGCCAGGGTGGTGTCCCGGTCGGGGAAGTCGCAGGCTATGATGACGTCTCGGTTCATACGGTTCCAATGATTTCTTTGAGGGAGTTGATCTGCAGCCGGTCCATTTCGGCCGGCAGGGCGTCGATGATTTCCGGGCAGGCGAAGGGATTGCGAAGGTTTTCCGCCCCCACCTGGACGGCGGTGGCACCGGCCATCATCATTTCAATCACGTCGGAAGCGCTGGTAACCCCGCCGCAGCCCATAATGGGAATCCGGCAGGCATGTGCCACCTGCCACACCATCCTAAGGGCGATGGGGAAGATGGCCGATCCGGAAAAACCGCCGGTTTGGTTGGCCAGGACGGGTTTTCTCCTGAGGGTGTTGATGCGCATTCCCAGGAAGGTGTTCACCAGCGTGAGCCCGTCGGCCCCGGCGTCTTCGCAGGCGCGGGCGATGGAGACGATGTCCGTCACATTGGGGCTCAGCTTGATGAAAACCGGTTTTTTGCAGGCGGCTTTCACGGCCGACGTTACGGAAGCGGCTGCCTCACAGGAGGTTCCGAAGGCCATTCCGCCGCCGTGTACGTTGGGGCAGGAGACATTGATTTCCAGGATGTCGACGCCCTCGCAGGAGTCGGCCTTCCGGGCGGCCAGGCTGTATTCTTCCAGGGAGAAGCCGCTGATGTTGGCAATCACGGCTCCGGAATAGCGCTTTCTGAGCGCCGGAACCTTTTCCTTCACAAGCGCTTCCACTCCTGGGTTCTGCAAGCCCACCGCGTTGAGCATGCCGCCCCTGCAGTCGGCAATCCTGGGAGTGGGATTTCCAAGGCGCGGCTCCAGGGTGCAGCCTTTGAGGGCAATTCCGCCGAGCTGCTCCAAATCCAGGCTGTCGGCGAGTTCCAGGCCAAAGCCGAAGGTGCCGCTGGCCGGAATCACCGGATTCCGAAGGGAAATTCCGCAGAGGGAAACCGAAAGGTCTTTTACCATAGGATGTCCTCCTTTTTGAATACCGGGCCGTCGGCGCAGACCCGCCGGGGGCCCCGGGCGGTGCGGATGGTGCAGCCGTAGCAGAAGCCGGCCCCGCAGCCCATCCTCTCTTCCAGGGAGGCCTCTCCGGGCCCTTCCAGCAGTTCGCAGACCGCTTTCATCATCACCATCGGCCCGCAGGTATAGAAATAGTCGTACTGGGGTGCGGCTGCCCGGATGGCGTCGGTCACAAAACCTTCAGTTCCGGCCGAACCGTCCATCGTGGCCAGGTAGACTGCATCGCAAAGGCTCCTGAACTCCTCTTCCAGCACAATCTCTTCCTTCTTGTTGAAGCCCAGCACCGCCGTGACTTTCTTTCCCCGTGCCTTCAGCTGCCTGGCCAGGAAATAGAGGGGAGCGGCCCCCAGTCCGCCGCCCGCAAGAAGAGCGGCTTCCCGGCAGCAGCCGGCGTCGAAGCCCTTTCCCAGCCCCTCCAGGACGCTGATTTGGGTTCCGGCGGGAAGGCCGGCCAGGGCGCTGGTGCCGCTGCCGACCACTTTATACAACAGCGTCAGGCTCCCATCCCGGGCGTCGCACACCGAGAAAGGCCGGCGGAGGTAGAAGCCGGGAATCTCCAGCTGGACGAACTCGCCTGCCACCTCTCCGGCACCGCTAAGGACCAGCCTGTAAGTGTCGCTGGCCACCAGGCGGTTTTCCGCTATTGTACAGAGCCGCTTTTTCATTTGTATTCTTCGTCTATGGTGGAAATGCCCAAAGTAATCTCTTCCAGTACGTCCAGGAGCACCCTTACAGTTTCCAGGGACGTGAAAATGGTTACATTGTTCTCTACGGCGCAGCGGCGGATTTCGTATCCGTCCAGGTGGCTGCTCTTCTGGTTGATGTCGATGGTGTTGATTACGTATTTCACATGGCCTCTGCGGATGGCCTGGTAAATCTCGTCACTGCCTTCCCGGAGTTTCCTGAGCCACTTGGTGCGGATGCCGTGCTGCTTGAGGAAGGTGGCCGTACCCTTGGTGGCCTCTATGTTGAAGCCCAGGTTGTAGAAGCGGCGGATCAGCGGCAGGGCGTCTTCCTTGTCCTTGTCGGCGATGGTGGCGAAGACGGTTCCGTAGGACTTGATGTCCATGCCCGAAGCCTGGAGCGATTTGTACAGGGCCCTGTTCAGGGATTTGTCGTAGCCGATGGCTTCGCCGGTGGATTTCATCTCGGGGGAGAGGTAGGTGTCGATTCCCTTGATCTTGCCGAAGGAGAAGGCCGGGGTTTTCACGAAGTGGCGCTTCCGCTCGGGGAAATAGACTTCCGTGACGCCCTGGTCGCGGAGCGATTCCCCCAGCATCACCCGGGTGGCAATCTTGGCCATGGGGATGCCCGTGCTCTTGGAGATGAACGGGACGGTGCGGGAACTTCTGGGATTCACCTCGATCACGTACACATTCTCGTTGGCATCCACGATGAACTGGATGTTGAAAAGGCCTACGATGCCAATCTCCAGGCCCAGTTTCACCGTGTCGTCTATGATTTCCTGCTTCACTTTGGGGCTCAGGCTGAAGGAGGGGTAGACGCTGATGCTGTCGCCGGAATGGATGCCCGTATGCTCCACGTGTTCCATGATGGCCGGGATGAACACATCCTTTCCGTCGCAGATGGCGTCCACTTCCGTCTCCTTGCCCAAGATATATTTGTCTACCAGCACCGGGGAGTTCTCGTTGATTTCCACGGCGTTCTGCAGGTAATGGCGCAGGGTGGCCTCGTTCCCCACAATCATCATGGCGCGGCCGCCCAGCACGAAACTCGGGCGCACCAGCACCGGGTAGCCGATGTCTTCGGCCGCCTTTACGCCTTCTTTCACGGTGGTGACGGCGTGGGCCTTGGGCTGGCGGATGCCCGTGCGGCGCATCACGGCCTCAAAGAGCTTGCGGTCTTCGGCATTGTCTATAGCCTCCAGGCCCGTGCCGATGAGCGGTACCTGGAACTCTTCCAGCGGCCCGGCCAGGTTGATGGCCGTCTGCCCGCCCAGGGTGACGATGACCCCGTCCGGTTTCTCCAGGTGGATGACGTTCATGACATCCTCCGGGGTGAGCGGCTCGAAGTAGAGCTTGTCGGAGACGGTATAGTCCGTGGACACCGTCTCGGGGTTGTTGTTGATGATGATGGCTTCGTAACCGGCCTCCCGGATGGCCCAGATGGCATGGACGGTGGAATAGTCGAATTCCACGCCCTGGCCGATGCGGATGGGGCCGGAGCCCAGCACCAGGATCTTCTTCCGCGAAGACGGAATGGATTCATTCTCCTGCTCGTAGGTGGAGTAGAAGTAAGGGACGTAGGTGTCGTGTTCGGCGCAGCAGGAGTCGATCATCTTGTACACCGGGACCATGTTCTCCCTGAAGCGGAGCCGGATGACTTCGGCCTCCGTCCAGCCCCAGAGCTGGCCGATGAACTTGTCGCCGAAGCCCATGCGCTTGGCCTCGTACAGCACCTGCACGTCTCCGGGGGCGGCTTTCACCTTGCGCTCCATGCGGATGATGTTGTAGATTTTCTCCAGGAAGAGCATGTCTATCTTGGTGCGGTCGTAGATGCGGGAAAGGTCTATCCTCAGGCGCAGGAGCTGGGCGATGGCGTGAATCCGGTCGTCGGTGGGGGTGGAGATGTACTCCAGCAGGCGGTCTTCCGTCCAGTCGTCGAACTTCTTCTTGTGGATGTGGCAGCAGCCGCTCTCCAGCGAACGCATGGCCTTGAGAAGGCTCTCCTCCAGGGTGCGGCCGATGGACATGACCTCGCCGGTGGCTTTCATCTGGGTGCCCAGTGCGTTGGAGGCCTCGCTGAACTTGTCGAAGGGGAAACGGGCCACCTTGGCCACCACATAGTCGATGGCGGGCTCGGTGCAGGCCGGGGCCCCGGCTACCGTAATCTCGTCCAGGGTGAGCCCGACGGCGATTTTGGCCGTTACGCGGGCGATGGGGAAGCCGCTGGCCTTGGAAGCCAGGGCCGATGAACGGGACACCCGGGGATTCACCTCGATAATATAGTATTTGAATGAGAGCGGGTCCAGGGCGAACTGGATGTTGCAGCCGCCCGCGATGTTCAGGGCCCGGATCAGGCGGAGGGCGCTGTCCCGCAGCATCTGGTATTCCTTGTCGGTGAGGGTGAGGGCCGGAGCCACCACCATGGAGTCGCCGGTGTGGACGCCCACAGGGTCGATGTTCTCCATGGAGCAGATGGCGATGGCGGTGTCGCCATGGTCCCGCATCACCTCGAATTCAATTTCCTTGTAGCCCTTGATGCTCTTTTCCACCAGCACCTCGTGCACGGGGGAGAGGTACAGGGCGTTGCGCATCAGGTCCGTCATCTCTTCCGGGTTGTAGGCGAAGCCGCCGCCCGTGCCGCCCAGGGTGAAAGCCGGCCGGAGGATCACCGGATAGCCGATTTTTTCGGCCGCCGCCAGCCCTTCCTCCACGCTGTAGCAGATTTCGGAAGGAATCACGGGCTCGCCGATGCCCAGGCACAGTTCCTTGAACAGTTCCCGGTCTTCGGCCTTCTCGATGTTCTGGAAAGAGGTGCCCAGAATCTCTACGCCGCACTCGTCCAGCACGCCTTTCTTGGCCAGCTGCACGGCCAGGTTCAGGCCGGTCTGGCCGCCCAGCCCCGGAACCAGGGCGTCCGGCCGTTCGTAGCGGATGATTTTGGCCACATACTCCAGGGTGAGCGGCTCCATGTACACCTTGTCGGCGATATTGGGGTCGGTCATGATGGTGGCCGGGTTGGAGTTCACCAGAATCACCTGGTAACCTTCTTCCTTGAGTGCCAGGCAGGCCTGGGTGCCCGCGTAGTCGAATTCTGCAGCCTGGCCGATGACGATGGGACCGGATCCGATCACCATCACTTTCTTGATATCTGTCCTTCTAGGCATTTTGGCGCTCCTCCATCATCTTTATGAATTTGTCGAACAGGTTTACGTTGTCCTGCGGGCCGGGGGCGGCTTCCAGGTGGAACTGGACGCCGAAAACCTGCTTCTCCCGGTCTTCCAGGCCGGCTACATAGCCTTCCGGAACCAGGGTATGGGTGGCGGTGAGGCCGGTTCCTTCCAGCGTATCGATCCTGTAAGACTGGTTGAGCACGGCTATATTGATGCGTCCCGTGGCGCAGTCGCGTACCGGGTGGTCACCGTGCATGCCGCAGCCCATGGGCAGCAGCCTGGCGCCGTATTCCACGGCCATCACTTCCATTCCCAGGCCGATGCCCAGGATGGGAAGTTTGCCTTTGAGCCGGGAGAAGAGGCTGCATACCTCCGGGGCTTCCAGGGCGGAGATGGGGCCGTTGGAAAGCAGTACGCCGTCCGGCTTGAAGGCCAGGATGGCTTCCGCCGGGGTATTGTAGGGGACGATGGTTACATTGCAGCCCCGGTCCTTGAGGCAGCGCAGGATGCTGTTCTTGATGCCGCAGTCCACGGCCACCACGTGGAAGCGGTGGTGCGGGGTGCGGGTGACCCAGCGCTTGCGGCAGCTCACCTGTTTCAGCTGCCCGGTGAGGCGCGGAGTGGCGGCAATCAGTGCCAGGGCCTCTTCCTTGGGCATGTCGGCCTCTACGAGGGCGGCCATCGGCCTGCCCGTGTCCCGGATAATCTTGGTGAGCATGCGGGTGTCTATTCCGCTGAGGCAGGGGATGCCATGCTCTTCCAGCTCCTCTTCAAGCGTTTCCGTAAAGCGGAAGTTGCTGGGCGTGTCGCAGCACTCCCGCACTACCAGCCCGCCCAGGAAGCCGCTGCGGGACTCGAAGTCCTCGTCCGTGATGCCGTAGTTGCCGATGAGCGGGTAGGTCATCACCACAATCTGGTTGGCGTAGGAAGGGTCCGAGATAATCTCCTGGTACCCCACCACAGAGGTGTTGAACACAATCTCCGAAACCTGGCGGCAGGAGGCGCCGAAGCCCACTCCGTAAAATTCCTGGCCGGTTTCCAGGACAAGTTTTCTAGAAGGCCTTATCATATTTGTAAACTGTTTTTCCGTTGTGGATGGTTTCCAGCACGCGCCCGTACACTTCCCAGCCCTCGAAAGGGGTGGAGCGGCCCATGGAGGCGAAACTGCTGCTTTGGATGGTGAAAGGGGTGTCCAGCTCTACCAGCACCCGGTCCTGCGGGGCGGGAGGCAGGCGGAAAATGCGCCTGGGCCCTTCCGTAAGCGCCTCCACCAGCCTTTCCAGCGGAACGCGTCCGCTCCGGACCAGCTTGGTGTACAGGACCGGGAAGGCTGTTTCCAGCCCCACGATGCCCATGGCGCTGCCCTCGAGGCCGCGGGATTTCTCTTCGGCCGAATGGGGGGCGTGGTCGGTGGCGATGGCATCTATCGTGCCGTCCAGGAGCCCCTCGATGAGGGCTTCCCGGTCTTCGGCGCTTCTCAGGGGCGGATTCATCTTGAAGCGGCCGTCTTCCCGGAGGTCTTCTTCGCAGAGGGCCAGATAGTGTGGCGCCGTTTCGCAGCTCACCCGCACCCCACGGGCTTTGGCCTCCCGGATGAGCGCAACGCTCTCCCGGGTGGAAATGTGGCACACATGGTAGCGGCAGCCGGTTTTTTCACAGAGCTCCAGGTCCCGTCGGATCTGGCCCCACTCGCTCTCGGAGCAGATGCCCCTGTGCCCGTGCTCCCGGGCGTAGCGGCCCTCGTGGATGTAGCCGCCCTTCAGGAGGGTGTTGTCTTCGCAGTGGGCGGCCAGGATTACGTCGGCGCGGGCGGCCGCTTCCATGGCCCGGAGCATGATGTCCCCGTCCTGCACGCCGGAGCCGTCGTCCGAGAAAGCCACGCAGCGGCTCTTGAGCGCTTCGAAGTCCACCAGTTCCCGGCCTTTGCGCCCCTTGGTGATGGAGCAGTAGGGGAGTACTGTGATAGCAGCATCCCGGTCTATGGCGGCCTGTTCTACAGCCAGGGTACCGGGGCTGTCCGGGACGGGGTCCAGGTTGGGCATGGCGCAAACCAGGGTATAACCGCCCCGTGCGGCGGCGCGGGAACCGCTGAGGATGGTTTCCTTGTAGGTTTGCCCCGGCTCCCTGAAATGCACGTGAATGTCTGTGAATGCAGGTAATGTTACTACCATATAAGCAAAAAAAAGACAACCGTCAACGGCTGTCTGAACAAATACTATAGGAAAAATGATGCCAATGCTTCATCGGGGCCGATGACACCGGAGCACAAGTGCTGGGATTTGAGCATGTAGTTCATCATTTTTCGGTTTGCCTGCAAAGATAAGGCAAATAAGTGGATTTCTCCAAAAATAATGGCGAAAAATATCAACACGGGCCTTGTTGAAAAATATTTCCGGGAAATGTGGGATAGGATTTGCACGGCTCAAAGATTCATTTTAACTTTGCAGCCTGTTAGAGGTGGATTTTTACTTGGTTTCATCATGAAAGTAGCCGTGATCATGGGCAGTGCCAGTGACTGGGATGTAATGTCCGCAGCCTGCACAACCTTGGAAGAATTTGGTGTTCCTTACGAGAAGAAAGTCCTCAGCGCCCACCGCAATCCGGGCCCTTTGGCTGCGTACGTGGAGTTGGCCCCGGAAAAGGGCTGTGAAGTGTTCATCGCCGGAGCCGGTGGCGCCGCCCATCTTCCCGGGGTGATAGCCGCGCTCACCACCCTTCCCGTAATCGGCATTCCGGTCAAGTCCAAAGCCCTGAACGGGCTGGACTCCCTGCTATCGATAGTCCAGATGCCCTCGGGCGTCCCGGTGGCCACCATGGCCATCGACGGGGCCAGGAATGCCGCGTTGTATGCAATATCCATACTCGCCTTGCAGGATCAGGACCTGGCTTCCAAGCTCAAACAGTTCCGCAAGCAGCAGAGTGACAAGGTCCTTGCTACGGTCCTATGACTTCATGCCCGCCTTTGCGCCGCTGCGCAGGTGGGCAATTTTTTACATATATACTTGAACAGGAATGAATAGCAGGTTGTTCGTGGAGAAAAAAGACCGCTTCCGGGTAGAGGCCGGGAGCCTGCTGGCCGAATTCAACGAGAATTTGTCGCTGTCGCTTCGCAGCCTCAGGCTCATCAGCGTGTACGACCTCTTCGGCTTCTCGGAGGAGTTGGTGGAAAAGTGCCGCTACAGCGTGTTCGGGGAGGTGGTTACGGATACGGTCACGGACTCGCTGGACCTTGCCGGAAAGAAGTACCTGGCCGTGGAATACATTCCCGGACAGTTCGACCAGCGGGCCAGTTCGGCCGTGGACTGCGTCCATCTGATAGACCCGGGGGCCGAGGTGGAAATCAAGAGCTCGCGCCTTCTCATCTTCGAAGACAGCCTCCCGCAGGAAACCCTGGAACGGATAGCCCGGTATTACATCAACCCGGTAGAGTGCCGCCCCAAGGATCTGGCTGTGCTTTCGCTCGCGGAAAAGGCCGATGTGAAGCCCCTGGAGCTGCTCGACGGCTTTACTTCCATGCCCCGGAGCGTCTGGGGCGCCTTCTGCCAGGAGCATGGCCTGGCCATGAACACCGACGACCTGGGAGAGGTGGTGCGCTATTTCTCCGGGGAGGGGAGAGACCCTTCGGAGACGGAACTCCGCATCCTGGACACCTATTGGAGCGACCATTGCCGTCATACCACCTTCACCTCGGCAATAGAGGAGATTACCCTGGATGACTCCTTCCTGAAATCGGAGCTGGAAGGCTCCCTGGAGCTTTTCAAGGGGATGCGGAAAGACCTGGGGCGGGAGAAGAAGCCCCTCTGTCTCATGGAACTGGCCACCATCGGCGCCCGCTGGCTCCGCTCCCGCGGCAAGCTGGAAGACCTGGAGCAGAGTGAGGAAAACAACGCGTGCAGCATCTATGTGAATGTGGATGTGGACGGCGTACAGGAACAATGGCTCCTGCAGTTCAAGAACGAGACGCACAACCATCCCACTGAGATAGAACCTTTCGGCGGGGCCGCCACCTGCCTGGGCGGCGCCATCCGGGACCCGCTTTCCGGCAGGGCCTATGTGTATCAGGCCATGCGCGTGACGGGCGCCGGAGACATTACCGCCCCCGTTGCCGATACCCTTCCGGGCAAGCTTCCCCAGCGGATGATTTCCAGGAAGGCTGCCGGCGGCTACTCCAGCTATGGCAACCAGATTGGCCTGGCCACCACGCATGTACGGGAAATATACGACCCGGGCTATACGGCCAAGCGCATGGAGATAGGTGCCGTGGTGGGCGCCGTGAAAGCATCGGCCGTACGGCGGGAATCGCCTGCCGCGGGGGATGTGATCCTGCTGCTCGGAGGCCGGACGGGCCGCGACGGGATAGGCGGCGCCACGGGCTCATCCAAGCAGCACACGGAGGCTTCCCTGGAAACTTGCGGCAGCGAAGTCCAGAAGGGCAATGCCCCGGAGGAACGCCAGCTGCAGCGCCTGTTCCGCCGCCAGGAAGTCACCCGGCTGGTCAAGAAGTCCAACGATTTCGGCGCCGGCGGCGTGAGCGTGGCCATCGGCGAACTGGCCCCCGGGCTGGACATCTATCTGGACCGGGTCCCCGTGAAATATGCCGGCCTCAACGCCACGGAACTGGCCATCAGCGAGAGCCAGGAGCGGATGGCAGTGGTGGTGGAGGCCGCTTCCCTGGAACGTTTCAAGGCGCTTTGCGCCATAGACAATATAGAGGTTACCCATGTGGCCGACGTTACCGCTATGGGGCGCATGCGGATGTTTTTCCACGGGGAGAAGGTCTGCGACCTGTCCCGGGAATTCATCGACAGCGCCGGGGCCCCGCACTTTGCCAAGGCGGCCATCGGCCCCGTAGAAGACCGCAATCCCTTTGAACGGAAGCCGCAAGGCGCCTCGCTTCGGGAGAAGCTGCTCTCGGTGATGGCTTCCCCCAACGTGGCTTCCCAGAAGGGGCTGGTGGAGATGTTCGACTCCACCATCGGCCGATCCACCGTCCTGATGCCTTACGGCGGCGCCCGCCAGGCCACGGAAACGCAGGTCTCCGTCCAGAAGCTCCCGGCGGACGCCTTTACCAATACGGCCAGCGTGATGGCCTTCGGCTACAATCCGGACCTGGCCCGCTGGAGCCCTTATCACAGTGCCGCCTACGCGGTGGTGGAGGCTTGCACCAAGGTGGCCGCATCCGGGGCCGACTGGTCCGGGATGCGCTTCTCCTGCCAGGAATACTTCGAGCGCATGACGGAAGATCCGCACAGCTGGGGAAAGCCGCTGTCGGCCCTTCTGGGCGCCCTCAAGATGCAGGCGGCCCTGGAACTTCCCTCCATCGGCGGAAAGGATTCCATGAGCGGCACCTTCGAGCACATCCACGTGCCGCCCACCCTGGTGGCTTTCGGCATTACAACGGTGGACGCCCGCACGGTGATTTCTCCGGAGTTCAAGAAGGCCGGCAAGCGGATTTACCTGCTGAAACACACCCCGCTGGGCAATTACATGCCGGATACGGAACAGCTCAAGCGCAACTGGAGCTGGCTCCGGGAGCAGATTGCCTCGGGGAAGGTCCTGTCGGCCTGGTCGCTGAGTTACGGCGGCGTGGCGGAGGCGCTGGTGAAGATGTCACTGGGGAACGCCCTGGGGGCCGATGTAACCCTTCCGGAGGAGGAACTCTTCTCCCTGGGCTACGGCAGCGTGGTGCTGGAGGCCGACAAGGAACTGGCGTTCCCCGCCTTGCACCTGCTGGGCAGGGTCGCCGAAGGCGTCATCCGGATCAATGGGACCGCACTGGCCCTGGAGGAACTGGAAAAGGCCTACGAGGGCCGCTACTTCAAACTGTATCCTCCGCGCGTAAAACCGGCTTTCGAGGCTCCTGTGCCGAAGGTGGAGCCGCTTTCATACAACCCCTCCAACCTGGTTTATCCCGGCCATCCGGTGGAGCATCCGGTGGTATGCCTGCCGGTCTTTCCGGGTACCAACTGCGACTACGATACCGCAAAGGCCTTCCGCGTCGCCGGGGCCGATGTGCATCCTTTCGTGTTCCGGAACCTCACCGGCGCGGACGTGCTCCGTTCCATCGACGAACTGTCCCGGCAGATTGAGGCGTGCCATATCCTGGCCTTCGCCGGCGGCTTCTCCTCCGGGGACGAGCCGGACGGCAGCGGCAAGTTCATCGCCGACGTAATCGGCAATGCCAAGGTGAGTGCCGCCATAGAGGCGCTTCTGGAGCGTGGCGGGCTCATCCTGGGCATCTGCAACGGCTTCCAGGCCCTGGTGAAGAGCGGTTTGCTCCCGTACGGGAAAACCGGCCGGGTCACGGAGGCTTCACCCACCCTTTTCCGCAACGACATCAACCGCCACATCTCGCTGGTGGCCACCACGGAGGTGGCTTCCGTAAACAGCCCCTGGCTGAAGGGCTTCCGTCCGGGCCAGCGGCACAGCATCGCCTTCAGCCACGGAGAGGGCAAGTTCGTGGTGGAGGAAAGCCTGGCCCGGGAACTTTTTGCCCGCGGGCAGGTGGCTTTCCGCTACAAAGACAACCCCAACGGGTCTTACTACGACATAGAAGGCATCCTGAGCCCCGACGGCCACATCCTGGGAAAGATGGGCCATTCCGAGCGTTTTGAGGAGAACCTCTTCAAGAATATTTCCGGCGACTGCGCACAGCCCCTTTTCAGCAACGCAGTCCATTATTTCAGAAAAAACAATTGATACCATGACCAAGGGAGAACTGATCTTCGAAGGAAACGAGAAACAAGTCTTTGCCACGGACCATCCCGACCAGGTGATTTTCCGCTACAAGGATGTGATGGTGGCCTATAACAATGTGAAACGGGCCCGCATCAAGGGGAAGGGCGCACTGGACAACCAGATATCGGCCCTCCTGCTGGACTACCTGAACCGGAACGGGGTGGAAACCCATTTCATCGAGCTGCTGGGTGAGAAGGAGCAGCTTTGCCGGAAGATTGAGATTATCCCCCTGCAGGTGGTGGTGCACAACCGCATTGCCGGTTCCCTGGCCGTCCGACTGGGCGTGGAGGACGGGTACAGGAATCCCAATACCATCGTGGATCTCCGCTACAACAACGACAAGCTGGAAGACCCGTTCATCAACCGGGACCATGCCGTGGCCCTGGGGCTGGCCACTTATCAGGAGCTGGACGGAATGTACAATATTGCCCGGAAAGTCAACGACTTGCTATTCCCTTTGTTCCATAGGGCCGGCATTGAACTGGTGGACATGAAAATCGAGTTCGGCCGGGCTTCGGATACGGGTACCATCATCATTTCCGACGAAATTTCTCCGGACACCTGCCGCCTTTGGGACGAGGCTACGGGCGAGCGGCTGGACAAGGACCGTTTCCGCCTGGACCTGAGCCGCGTGGAGGAAAGTTACAAGACTGTCCTGGACCGTTTGAACCAAGTAATGATTTCGTAATATGGGTGTTTTGGCTGTATATGGCGTGGAAAACGCGTCCACTTTCATCTATTATGGTTTGCACAACCTTCAGCACCGGGGGCAGGAAGGCGGCGGTATTGTCACCTTCGACCATGAAGGGAAGAGTTACCGGTACCGGGGGCAGGGCCTGCTGAGCCAGGTTTTCACCAATGGCGAACTGGATCAACTGCCCGGCCATCTGGGGATTGGCAGCGTGAAGTATGCCAATGCCTCCAAGGGCGGCCTCAACAATGTGGAGCCCCTGTTCTTCCACCACCACACCGGCGACTTCGCCATCGCCGGCGAGGGCAATCTGGTGAATGCCCGCCAGGTGAGCGAATACCTGGAGCGGCGGGGGTCCATCTTCCAGACCAATACGGACAGCGAGCTGTTCGCCCATCTGATCAAGAAGGGCGGCAATGTAGATCGCATCGTGATGATCGTGAAGGCGCTGAACATGCTGGAAGGCGGTTTCACCTTCGTGATCATGACCAAGAACCGCATCTATGCCTGCCGCGACAAATACGGCATCAAGCCCCTGTGCATCGGCAAGCTGGGGAATGGCTATGTGGTGAGCAGCGAGTCCTGCGCCTTCGAGATCATGGGGGCGGAATTCATCCGTGACGTCCAGCCCGGCGAGATCGTGGCCCTGGACCACCACGGTATCCGGAGCACCCTGTATTCCCGTTTCAACCGCCACCGGATGTGCGCCATGGAGTACATCTACTTCGCCCGCCCGGACAGCGATATCGAAGGCTGCAACGTGCATGCCTACCGCAAGGAGGCCGGCCGGCGCCTGTACCGGGAATGCCCTGTAGAAGCCGACATCGTGGTGGGTGTGCCGGAGTCCAGCCTCAGCGCGGCCATGGGCTATGCCGAGGAAAGCGGCATCCCGTACGAGATGGGCCTGGTGAAGCACAAGTACGTGGGCCGCACCTTCATCCAGCCGGTGCAGTCGCTCCGCGAACTGGGCGTGAAGATGAAACTCTCTCCCGTCCGGAGCATCGTCCAGGGGAAACGCATCGTGCTGGTGGATGACTCCATCGTACGCGGCACCACCTCGCTCAAGATCGTGAAACTGCTCCGGGAAGCCGGGGCCACCGAGGTGCATGTGCGCATCGCCAGCCCCATGATGCGCTTTACCTGCCATTACGGGGTGGATACCTCCACTCCGGAGGAGCTGCTGTGCTCGCACCGGACGCTGGAAGAGGCGCGTCAGGCCATCGGGGCCGACTCCCTGGGCTACCTGAGCCCGGAGAGCACCCGGGACTCCTGCTTCGGCTGCGCCGATCCCTGCCAGGCCTGTTTTACCGGCGAGTATCCAACCTTGCTTTATGACGAAAATGTAGAAAACGATTGAGCTGATGGCAAAGACTTACGAGAATGCAGGTGTAAACCTGGAAGCCGGATACGAGGTTGTCCGCAGGATCAAGCAGCATGTAGCCTCCACGTCCCGCACCGGGTCGATGGGCAACATCGGCTCTTTCGGGGGCATGTTCGACCTCTCCGCCCTCAACATCAAGGAACCGGTGTTGGTGAGCGGCACCGACGGGGTGGGCACCAAGCTCAAAATAGCCTTTGCCATGGACAAGCACGACACCATCGGCATCGACGCCGTGGCCATGTGCGTGAACGACGTGCTGGCGCAGGGGGCCGAACCGCT